>OFFL01000593.1_pt1 | contig 37480 bp, 27 predicted proteins | sample 1521391 | NCBI WGS metagenome assembly OFFL01 (sample SAMEA3504082, study PRJEB24116) | mouse gut metagenome | biome: mouse gut; feature: mouse-associated habitat; material: faeces | place: Denmark | collected 2011
TTGGTATGTTGGGGATTTATGGTCAGGCTTTTTTGAGCTTGAAGCCCATGTAGATACCGTCGTAGTTGTCGAGGAGCGAGGTGACGGTCTTGAGTGTGCTGATGTTGAGTGTAGATGATATCTTGGTGAGAATCTCAATCAGGCGTGTGGCGTCGAAAGTGAGGTTGAGTGTAGATCCCGACTTGGTGGCATGGGCTTTTACCTGCCCGAGAGAAATCTTGCCGAAAGCGCTGAAGTTGAATACGAGGCCGTTGTCGGTCTCATCTTTTTCGATTGTGCCTTTGAGCGAGAGCAGGCCGAGTTTCATTGTGAAGCTGTGGTCGGCTTCTACGGTGAGCACTGTCTTGTTGAATCCAAGCTGGTTGTAGTAGGGTGAGAGTTTCTCTTCAACAGCTGTCGCCGCTCCGGCACCGCCGATTTTCATCAGGGCATTGTCGCTCTCGAAGCTTACCGCAGGAGAGGTGTAGTTCCATGTGCCGACGATGTCGTCGACAGAAAATTTGTTGTTGGCCGTGACGTTGCTGATCAGACCGCCTATGGCGCCGAGTATGCCGCCGCTGTTTGTGTCGTCGCTTGAGCTTGACGAAGTAGTGCTTGTAGTGTCTCCTTTGAGCTTCCCGAGAAGGTCTTTCGGATCGAAAGCCGAGGCCGAGGCTGCTATTGCCAAGGCGAGGGCGCTGATGATAATCTTTTTCATTTTGCAGTTTGCGCTAAAGGCGAGATTTCGACTTCAATCTCGTGCATGTCGGTAGCCTCATCGTGTTTGATTTCGGCATCTACCTCGGCCCAGCGTGAGTTGTTAGATTTATATTCAGGCACTATGTGCTTCATTTCTACTACGATATCATGTGCAAAGCCTTTGTCGAGGGCTGTGTGGAGCTGGCCGAGATGGCTCTCTACGTCGTGGTAGTCGTAGGTGCGCACACGTGCAATCATGATTTTCTTGTGGTGTGTGGGTAGTGTGTGCTCTTTCTCGTTGAGGAGCTCTTCATAGAGCTTCTCGCCGGGGCGCAGGCCGGTCTCTATAATCTCGATATCTTCGTTTACGCGCAATCCGGAGAGGTTGACCATGCGCACTGCAAGATCCCAAATCTTCACGGGCTGTCCCATGTCGAAGACGAAAATCTCGCCGCCCTTGCCCATACAGCCGGCCTCGAGCACCAGTGAGCAGGCTTCGGGGATAGTCATGAAGTAGCGGATAATCTCGCGGTGGGTGATGGTGATGGGGCCGCCCTGCTCGATCTGTTTGCGGAAGAGGGGTATCACTGAGCCGTTGCTGCCGAGCACATTTCCGAATCGTGTGGTGATAAACTGTGTAGTCGGGCCGTCGGTGGTGTTGCGCTGGTGCAGGAAGAGCGATTGCACATAGATTTCGGCGATACGCTTCGAGGCGCCCATCACGTTGGTGGGGTTGACAGCCTTGTCGGTAGATATCATCACGAATTTCTCCACACCGTATTTCACGGCGAGGTCGGCCATGTTCTTGGTGCCGAATACGTTGGTGGCGATAGCCTCCTGCGGGTTGCGCTCCATCATGGGCACATGCTTGTAGGCGGCAGCGTGGAACACATAGCGCGGATGATATTTCTGGAAGGCATGCTCCATGCGGTCGCGGTTGGCGACGTCGCCGATGAAGAGATGTATCCTTATGTCGGGGAATTTCTGCTCCATCTCGAGCTGCATGTCGTGCATGGGGGTCTCAGCTTGGTCGAGAAGGATGATGTGCGAGGCTTTGAGCGACGCCACCTGACGTACGATCTCGCTGCCGATAGAGCCTGCGGCACCTGTAATCATCACCACCTGACCGCGGATGAAGCTCTTGAGGGCTGGAATCTCTGTTTGGATTGTCTCGCGGCCGAGGAGGTCTTCAATGCGTATGTCGTGTACGTGGGTAGATATCGCCGGCATAGACTTGCTGTTGACATCAAATTCCTCTACCTGATTTAGCATGAGCAGGTGGATGTGGTTTTTGAGGAACACATCTGCAGTGCCCGAGCGCATGAGTTCAAGCTGAGTGGAGAGGAATAGTAGGGTGTCGCATTTGTAGTATTCGAATATCTCGGCTACTTTGTCAGGCTCAAAGGGGAGCACAGGTATGCCGTTGACGGAGCTGTCGGGAGTCTTTGAGGCAAGGCTGAGCAATGCCACGGGGTCGAAGCGGCCCTCAAACTCGCTCTTGAGCGCTGAGGCGAGGAAGAAGGAGTTGATTGCCGAGCCGAGCACTATCACGCGCTTCTTGCTCTGGCTTACGCCCGATACCATCAGATAGAAGTATTTGATGGTCAGACGCATGAGCAACATCAGCGAGAAGGCCATCAGACCTACGATTATGATGTTCCAGATATTGAAATACCAATAGCCGAGTGTTATATATGTCGCTGCCGACACTAAAGTGAGCGCCAAGGAGGCGGTGAAAATCAACAATACGAGCTTGTAGGTGTCTTCTATCACCGACAGTCGGATGATATAGCGGCTCGTTCCAAGCAGGTAGGAAAGCACAGCGTAGGTGACGAACTCAAACAATACGCGGGCTATCGGTGTGTCGAAATAAGATGTACCGTAGGAGGTGGTGTCGAATGCAAATGTCAGTGCGCAACTGAATGCTATCAGCACCAGATCGGCGAGATATACCATCCATTTGGGCGTCGGCTTGTCAATAAAAGCTTTAACTATACTTGAATTGGCAAGAGCTTTTAGTATTTTCTTTTTCATCTGAACGAAGTACAGCTATTTCTAATAGATAAATTCTTAATTTCTTGCAGGTAAATCATACGTCGGGTCGCAGAAGCGGCCTGTCGTAAATCCTCGCAAAATTACCAAATTTGCGGCAAATATGCAAATTTTTTAGTTTATTGTTTGTGGGTTGTGGGGAGTGGTGTGTGCTTTATTTTGCGGAATTGCGTTTGAGGCCGGCGAGTTTGGCTCGCTTGACCGCGCTGTGGGTGAAAGTGGCAGAGAACTCTTCTTGCGTCATGCCGGCGATTTTTTCACGAGAGAGCGCGGCTATGGCATGACGCAGTCTGAATTCGGGCAATGCCTCGGCCGGGCAGGCGTTGTGCGGGCACACGTCCTGACAGATATCGCAGCCGTAAATGCGCTTGTCCAACGAGAGCCAATCGGGAAGCTCGCCGCGGTGTTCGATAGTGAGATACGACAGGCAACGGCTGCAGTCGATACCTCCGTTGCCGTCGAGCGCAGTGCCGGGGCATGCTTTCACACATGCTCCGCAGCGGCCGCAGTCGCCCTCGACCGGTGTGCCATAGTCGGCTGTGGCGGTCCATAAAATCTCGCTGAGAAATACTTTTGAGCCAATGCCGGGAATAATGAGCTGATTGTTGAGCCCTATCACACCAAGACCTGCCCGCCAAGCCCAATAACGCTCGCGGATAGGTGCTGTGTCAATGCAAATTCTTGTACTTGAGCCGCCTACGAGATTTTCCATAAGGGCTGCCACCGGAGCAAGGCGCTTGCGGAGCACTTCATGGTAGTCGTCGCCGACGGCGTAGTCGCTGAAGAGCGGGCTTCTATCATTCTGAGCGTAGGGGAAAGCGCAGCAGAGTATCGATTTGGCTCCCTCGAGCAGCAATGCCGGGTCGCGGCGAAGGTCGGAGTAGCGCTCCATATACTCCATGCCGGCATGTGCTCCCCTCGATATCCAGCTTTCATAGAGCGCTGCATGGCTTTCATCCACCGGTTCACAAGGGGCGAAGGCAGCTGCTACAGCTCCTGCGGCAAGGGCTTCTCTGATTATAGCTTCTGTCATCACATCGGGATAGGCAGAAATTCATAGCCCTGAGCCAAGAGCCATTCGATGGCCCGTGGAAGGGCAAGGCGCATGTTGTCGCCGGCCTTGATGGAGTCGTGGAATACTATTATCGAACCGTTGCGTGCATAGCGCTTCACATTTTCAAACACCTCGTCGGGCCCGAGTTTCTTCGAATAGTCGCGGGTAACGAGGTCGTACATTATAATGTTGAAGTGTTCTTTCAGAGCTGCCGCCTGTTTCCATCTCAGCAGGCCGTGAGGCGGACGGAAGAGAGGGCTGTCGATAAGTTTCCCGGCTTCGGCAACGTCGCGCAGATATCTTACCGCCCGCACTTTCATGCCTTGCAGATGGTGCATGGTGTGATTGCCGTAGCTGTGGCCGCGACGGCGCACTTCTTCAAGCAATTCGGGGTGACGGCGCACATTGTCGCCAACCATGAAAAATGTGGCCTTGATACCGTAGCGGTCGAGCACGTCGAGCACCCACGGGGTCTGCTCCGGTATGGGGCCGTCGTCGAAGGTGAGATATACAACCGGGCGGCCGCCGCGGCGCTTAATGCGCCACACGGCCTCCGGGAAAAGTAGACGATAGAGAAGTGGTGGTTGTTCGATCAGCATTTTTCAGTCTGCAACCTCAAGCCACTGACGTGCCGTGAAACCGTGGTCGCTCATCAGCTGATTGCTGTAAGCCATCGGGTCGGTGCCTGCCACGGCATTTGCATGCAATACATCGAGCGCAACCTGCACTATACCGCGTTGGCTCTGTGGATATGCCGAGAGTTCGTCGGCAAGCGCCTGATAGTCGTATCCCTCGATGTAGAGAATCGAGGCAAGACGAAGGTCGCTCTCTATGCTTGTGTTTCTGATGATTGCCTTTATTTCGTTGATCTGCTCAGGACTTGCCTTGCGGAGCATGTCGGCATAGTTGACTATCGCAACAGCCTCGCCGAGATACTTCATGGCGCGGTTGTCTTCGGCGCCAAGGAGCGGGCGGTCGAGCGGCGACAGGGTGGTGGCATATTTAACAAGCTGAGCATAGCGTTCGCCCTCGAGTTTGGCCACGGCCTCGGCGGCGTCGAGATCGGCGCTGTTGCCGGTGGCGAGGTATAGGTCGAGGTATGCACGCGCTATGTAAAGGCCCAAGATTCCGTCGTAGGGAGTCACTTCGGGCGACAGCTTGGTCTGGAGCATATCAAGGAGCTGGCGGGCCATGTCGAAGCGTGTGCTTGGCTCTTCAAGGCCGTTTTCACGCGCTACACGACGGGCATTGTCCGACGCATTGGCGTGGCCGGTGGCCATAAGGTCTTCAACCACAGAGTATATGCCGGAGCGCACTGACTCAACCATGCGGCGCACGGTCTCGTCGAGATAGAGCTTCTTGGCGTCGGGGCCGTCAAGGCCGCCCCAACGGTAGTCGGAGACAATCTTGCAATATGACTTGTCGGCCGTCACGCTGTAGCTGCCGCCGGTGAAGGGGGTAACCTCGTAGGCAAGACCAGACGCGCCGAGGTAGGGCGTGAGGCCGAGGTAGTATGACTCCGGTACGGTGGTTGCGAAGTAGGCCGGACGGTTGAAGTCGTTGGCTACCGAGTTGGCAATCATGTCGAGCGAAAGAACCTTGCTCTGGTTGATACCGCTCGAAGCCGACATATCGGTGTAGATGTCGGAAATGAAGGGGGCCAGATACAGGTTGTTGTAAGCCTCAACGCCTGTGTCGTAGCGTGCCATCACCTTGGCGCTGTCTACGCTCATGCTCATCTTGGGCTCGGCGAGATAGTGGGTATTCGGGTAGCCGAAGCGGCTTGCGTCGCTGCTGTAGAGATTCTTGAGGGCCTCGATGGTCTCGACGGTATCGTCCGAGGCCGGCACGATGAAGCTATAGGCAAGGCGCTCGTAGGCATAGTCTTTGGGCTGTGCCGTCATAGGTATGGCTTCGGCGCCGAGCGTCGGGTGCTGCATTTGGTTGGCATACCAGTCGGTGGTGAGGTACGACAGGTTGACAACGCGCACGTCGGGACGGAAGTTCTCCACCTCCTGCGCATACCAAAGCGGGAATGTATCGTTGTCGCCGTTTGTGAATATTATGGCGTTCTCGTCGAGAGAGCTCAGGTAGTTGAAGCCGAAGTCGCGGGTGGTGTATCGGCCTGAGCGGTCATGGTCGTCCCAAGTCTGCGACACCATCTGCAAGGGCACGGCAAGGCCGATGGCACAGGCTATAGCTGCTGTGGCCACAAGCACGCCTTTGCTGCTGCGGGGCTGCTCTGGCACTGCTATGCCGTCGGCAGTGGTAGTTTTCTTAGCCTTTGGCGAGAGCAGGTTGCGCAGCATAACACCGATAGCGGGCACTCCCATGCCGATCCAAATAGCGTAGGCATAGAATGAGCCGGCGAAGGCATAGTCGCGCTCACGTGGCTGTCCCGGTGTCTGGTTGAGGTAGAGCACGATGGCTATACCGGTCATGAAGAAGAGGAAGAACACTACCCAGAACTGCTGTATGCCGCGCATGGGGTTGGTGCGGTGCTGGTAGAGAGCCTGATAGAGCAGGCCTATGATACCGAGGATAAGGGGCAGCATGTAGAACACATTGTGACCCTTGTTGCCTTTTCCGTAATCGTCGGGGAGGGCAGACTGGTCGCCGAGGCGGGCATTGTCGATAGCCGGTATGCCGGATATCCAGTTGCCCCGGTGGGGTTCGCCGTTGCCTTGTATGTCGTTCTGTCGGCCGGCGAAGTTCCACATGAAGTAGCGCCAGTACATGTGGTTGAGCTGGTAGTTGATGAAGTAGCGCAGATTCACGCCGAAGTCGGGTTTCCATACTGCGGTCTGGGCAGCCGGTGCTCCTGAGCTTGCATATACCGATGATGTCACAGGCTCCATCGAGTTGAGATACGGCATTACCTCAGCTTTTGGGGCAAAGCCTTGCTCAGCCCATTTCTGACGCAGGGGTTGCGGTATGTTGTTGATGTCGGGAGTCATATATCCGGCCCAAGCCTTGTAGCCCTGCACGTGGCGCTCGTCGGAAGAGTAGATACGGGTCATGAGCATGTCGAGGTCGCCCATGGTGCGGTAGTCGGGGCGCTCTACTTCCTTGACGTATTCATCGGGCTGAGAGGGGTCGGTCTTGACAACCTTGGTATATATTCCTTCGGGAGTGTTGAATGCTGCTCCGTTCTCGTCGCGGAGGTAGCCGTCGATAATGCGTGTCTGCGGGCGGCCGTAGTCGTCGACAGGAATGTAGTAGTTGCCAGAGCCGGCAGGGTATTCCTGCTCAAGAACGGTCTCGGCGAATACGGGGCCGTTGAAGAGCGGGCGGTCGCCGTATTGCTCGCGGTTGAGGTAAGAGGCGAGGGCGAATACATTGTCGGGCGCATTCTGATTCATCGGGGTGTTGGCGCTCGCGCGGATAAGCAGCAGGGCATACGAGGCATAGCCGATGAATATCACGAAGATACTCAGCACGATAAGAGAGAAAATGCGCACCGGTATTTTCTTGCAGAAGCCCCAGAGCCATACGGCGAAGACAATCAGCAGAAGCACGCCTACCCATATCGTGTGGCCGATGAAGGGCATGCCCGACATGGCGATGGCGAGGAAGAACCACAGGCGGGCAGCCTTGGCGTTGCGGGCCTGATAGAGTGTCTTTATCGACATGATGAAGACGGCCGTCAATACCACGGCATAGATAAAGGCACCCATGTTGTAGCTTAGGTGGAAGCCGTTGACAAAGAGCAACTCAAACCATTGGGCCACCTCGATGAAGCCCGGCACGAGACCATAGAGTATCGCACCAACAATCACGCACGATACGGCGAGGGCTATCAGAGATCCCTTGGCATTGGTGTCGCGCCATTTGCGGTAGTAGAATATCAGACCCAAGGCGGGGATACAGAGCAGGTTGAGCAGGTGTACGGCTATCGACACACCGATAACGTAGGCTATCAGCACGAGATAGCGGTCGGAGTGGGGCTTGTCGGCTCGGTTTTCCCATTTGAACATCAGCCATACCACCAAGGCGGTACAGAATGAAGAGAAAGCGTAAACCTCGCCCTCAACTGCCGAGAACCAGAATGTGTCGCTCCATGTATAGGCTAAGGCACCACATACGCCACCGCCCATGATAAGCAACATCTGCCACCAGTTGACCTCGCGGGCGTCGTCGCTCACAATCAGGCGGCGCACCAAATGCGTCACCGACCAGAAGAGCAGCAATATCGTTGCGGCACTCAGAAGAGCCGACATGCAGTTTACGGCCAAAGCGGCGTTCGCTGCGCTGCCGCCGAAGAGCGTGATCATGAAGCGCGCGGCAAGCATGAAGATCGGGTTGCCCGGCGGGTGACCGACTTCGAGTTTGAATCCCTGAAGAATGAATTCCGGGCAGTCCCAGAAGCTTGCCGTGGGCTCTACGGTGAGCAGATAGGTCACGGCGGCTACGACGAAGCATAGCCAGCCCATGGCATTGTTGATTATGTTATATCGTTTCATACTTATGATTGGTGCCGCCGCGCGGCTTTACAACCTGCAAAGTTAGTAATTAATTTCCAATTTATTTGCCGCCTAAAGCCAAGTTTGCTAAATTTGCAATGGAAAAACTATCATTTTAAACATTTTTTAATCGATGAAATTCAAATTTATCTTCTATCTTGCAGCAGCGCTTTTAGGAGCAATTGCTGTAAGTTCTTGTAAATCAGGTAAAGATGAGCCCACTCGAAATTTCAAGGCTACTCGCATGGATCTGTCGGGCGCGACAGCGCTGTCAATTATCTCAAGTGGTGAGAGTCGCGACAATATGTCGTTTCAGGAAACAGGGCTATTTAAAATCGACAATCAGGGAAACATATCTACAGTAGCGGTTTACCTCGTCACTGATGAAGACGGAAATTCTTCTACTAAAGAAGTGCCGGCCCATATCGATCCTTACCGAATGGTGACGATAGGCGAAGACTACCTTGCATTTATAGGTTGTTCGTATGTGAGCTACGACGATAATACTCAAGTCGACATGCCATATCTTTATCGTCATATTATGGTGCGCAAGGCCGATGGGCGAATATTTGCGTTTGGAGACAATGATCTCCTTGATAGTCTGTTGGGTTGGAGCGATACAATACAAAAAGTCTCGATGAAAGTAAATGCTGATGAATATCTGATTTACGGAGGCCCCGAGATGGCCTTGGCCTGTCTTAAATTTGACGGAAACGGGCTCACCGTGCAGGAAATGAGCACCAATGGTATCGTAGGTTTCCCTACAACATATATCAACGGTAATATCTATTCTGTGGAATCACCCGGGCTCAATAAGGCCGGAGTACGTTTTCCAAATGGCGGCTACGATATATTTGAAGATGATTATTTCGGCGAGCCGACAGTTTCCTGCTATCTCGTGCTTAATGACGGCTTGGGGGCAATCCGAGCTCCCAAGGCTGAAGATTTTTGGCAAAAAAAGCATACAATTACCTTCAATAATCTTACTATATCCAATTCCGGTAGTGCTGCATTGACCACTGTTGCCACAATGGAAAATGCGTCAAGAATCTATTCTGTGGCAGATGGCAGTTATGATAACGGTAAAAAGATTATTCTTCAGCATACTGCAGCCACATTTCAGCAGATTGACCCGCTTGAAAAAGTCTGTTATTCTGTGATAGATAAAGCCTCGGGAACTTGGGAATCCTACGAACCCGAATTCGCCGACGCTGAGGGCTTTGAACTTTCCGCCTCGAATTTCTACAAGGGCCGTGTCTGGGGCGTGAAAGAGGTCAAAGGCAAGCTGCAGCCGACAGCTCTATGGATCAATCCCTCTACTCTTGAAAGTGGCACTGTAGACCTTGACTTCGATGTCAACGGTGTGGATATCTCTCGCAGCGAGAAAGATTATGGTAACGGACATCTTATTATCTACGGTACACGCCGCTTCGACAACGCCAATGTTGTAATCGATGCCGACATCACCACAGGTAAGTGCACCACGCTCTTCTCTCATAAAACCTACGAAATAAGCACCCTCGTACCTCTCAACTGATAAAAACTATAAAAGTGCGCCCGGCAGATTCTTGTTAGCCGGGCGCACTTTTTTTTGTCTTGAAAATCTGTTAAACCACGAATATAGAGAAGTTTACCGAGCCGTAGGCGCGGTGCTCACGGAAGCCGGGGAGCGATGAGAAATCGTGGCTCTTGTTGTGCTCGATGATTACCAGAGTGCCTTCTTTCACCAAGCCCGAGTTGAGTATCGCGCCGGGTATGTCGGCGAAGCCGGGCATATCGTAGGGCGGATCGGCCCATACCACATCGTAGGCCTTCGGCGCTGAAGCGATGAATCGCAGGGCGTCGCCGCATACGAGCTGAAGATTGTTGTCGCCCAACTCCTTGACTACCTTGCGGATGAAGCGCTGCTGCGTGGCGGCTTTCTCAACCGCTGTCACAGAGGCGCACTCGCGCGAGAGAAATTCGAAGCTCACTGCGCCGGTGCCTGCGAAGAGGTCGAGGGCATGGAGGCCTTCGAGGTCTACGTAATTCTCTATCACGTTGAAGATATTCTCACGGGCGAAGTCAGTGGTAGGGCGCGCCGTGATGTTTGTAGGCACGTCGAAGCGTCGACGGCCATATTTGCCGCGTATTATTCGCATAATGGTAATATTATCAGTGGGAAAGGTGCTTTAAATGCCTCTTTGCCGGCTCTGAGGGCTGCCGAGGGGAATATGAGCGGCATTACATGGCGCACATAGCGCGACAAAGCCGAAGTGACTGCATGGCGCAGCGAACTGTCGCCGCACAGAAGCAACTCGTCGGTCTCGGCGTCGAAACCGGCAGTGCGCGCCGTGGCGATGATATAGTAAAGGGCGTCGGTTTCTGTCTCCCATTCTTTGCTTGTGGACATAGTCAACTTGCCGGCGGAGTCGTAGGCAATGATATCCATCCTGCGGGGGGAGCCGTCGGTGAGATGGGCGAAGACCCGGGCGCGGTTGGTGAGCTCACCCTTACGTCCGAGGTATTTGAGCAGCATAGTGAGAGAGTGTTGCACCGGGGCATTGCGGAAGGTGCGGGCCAAAAATTGACGGGCTTGCTCAGGCATGGCCCATACCGTCTGTACTCCCGAGGCTGCCACGTCGGCGCTGACCGCAGGCGTCTCTGTGCCCGAGTAGCCTATTTGTGTGATTTCTGCAATGTTTTCAGGCGTGCAATCTGCGTCGGCCGGAACCAAGGTATACGCTGGGGTATCAACGAGTATGTTGATTTTCCCGAAATCTGCCAAGAGGTCGGGGTTGGCATATACCACTTCTTCGATAGCGCGGTGAAGCGGCATTGAGGTGTCGAGCGGCAGGCGCTTGTATATCATCGAGGCGTCGGCAACGGTAGATATCATCACGGCGTGCAAAGCACCCGGAGTCACTCCGAGTATAAGACGCCACAGCCGTGGATTTTCTATTAGAGTACTTTCCATCAGTGTGTGGTGAATGTTACGGTGCGGTTATACACAAAGTTGGCCAAAGTGTAGATTACATTGCCTATCAGGGTGGCAATGCCGTAGCCCGACAGTACAATGCCGAGAATACGGAAGTCGTAGTCGCCGAAGCTGCTTGTCAACATCCACACAGCCCAAAGCTGAAGTCCGTAGCAAAGCAGGAAACCGCCGATGAATTTGATAGCTTCGCGGCAATAGCTGCCTCGGCTGTGGAACACCCAGCTGCGGTTGCAGAGGAATGAATTTGTCACGCCGCAGATATAGCCCAAAGCATTGCTCACGTAGAGATTCCATCCCAAGAGCGATTTGCACAGGTATATCACCCCGAGAGTCACGAGCGTGTTGAGCACTCCCACGAGGCAGTATTTTATGAATTGGAATATGTTTTTACGGCGTTGAGTCATGATTTGGTATCGTTAGGGAGGTCCTTGGGGTCGACTTTCAATATCGGCAGCGACCAGTTGTAGTGTACGGCGGCTATGCGCAGCCCCACCACCGTGATAGCGCATGCTATCTGGGCCAATATCGGGGTGGTGGAGGGGATGAGTGTCACCAGCCAATATACGAGGCCTCCGGCGAGGCAGGCTGTGGCGTAGATGTCTTTGCGGAAGAAAAGCGGTTCTTCGTTGATGAGGATGTCGCGGGTGACGCCGCCGAACGAACCTGTGATTATGCCCATCACTATGGCTACCCATGCCGGATATCCGGCACCGAAGCTCTTCTCAATGCCTACCACCACAAAGAGCGCAAGGCCGATGGCGTCGAAGAGAAACAATGTGCGCATGCCTCCAACAAGAAAACGGCGGAAGATTATCACTATCACCAACGATAGAAACGTAACGGCAAGATACATCGACGATTGCATCCAGAATACGGGTATAGCCAAGAGCAGGTCGCGCAGTGTGCCGCCGCCGATGGCTGTCACAAGGCCTACGACGTATGCCCCGAACCAGTCGAAATTCTTGGCTGCGGCGAGGCGTATGCCCGAGATGGCAAACGCAATGGTACCCAATACCTCTATTATAACAAGAAAAAGATTGTCGCCGGTCATTTTTCTAACGAGCTCTTAATTTCTTTTTCGTGATAGCGGCACACATCGGCAAGGAAGCACTCGCCGCACATCGGCTTGCGTGCCTTGCACACGTAGCGTCCGTGGAGAATGAGCCAGTGATGGGCGTGGTGTATCAACTCTGCCGGAATATTGGCGGTGAGCTTCTCTTCGGTGGCGCGCGGTGTGCGGCTGCCGGTGGTGAGGCCTATGCGCTCGGCAACGCGGAACACGTGTGTGTCCACCGCCATCGCCGGCTTCTCGTATACCACCGAGAGAATCACGTTGGCTGTCTTGCGCCCTACGCCCGGCAGCGAGGTGAGGTTGTCGATGTCGTCAGGCACTTGGCCGCCGAAATCGTCGACAAGCTTACGCGCCATGCCAAGAAGCGACTTGGTCTTGTTGTTGGGATACGAGCACGATTTTATCAGCTCGAAGACCTGCTCGGGTGTCGCCGCCGCCATGTCGGCCGGGGTGGGAAAAGCCTCGAAGAGCGGAGGTGTAATCATGTTGACACGCTTGTCGGTGCACTGTGCCGACAATATCACCGCCACCAAGAGCTGGTAGGGATTGTCGTAGTGCAGCTCGGTGCGCGGCGCGGGCATTGCAGCCTCAAACCGCTCCAGCACAACCTTATAACGCTCTTTCTGTCTCATTGCCTTTCAGTAATAATTTTGGAAATGCAAAATTACAAAAAAATCTCCACCCCTACACCTCTCTTTACTATAAAAACATGTAAACTCTGATTCATGAAAATTTAATATATGGCTATATCGCGATTTTTTTGTAACTTTGGGGTGATTTTCGCCTCTTTTTAAAAGAGGCTTTTACAATCTCCTCATTAATAGCGCTATGCACAAGTTCGTACATCTTCACGTCCATTCGCAATACTCGGTTCTCGACGGTCTGTCGACAATCGGCGGCCTTGTCAAGAAGGCTGTCGCCGACGGTATGCCTGCCCTTGCCCTCACCGACCATGGCAACATGTTCGGTGCCAAAGAGTTTTTCAATGCTGTAAAGAAGCATAACGGCAAGGTCAAGGATGGCATAAAAAAGGCTCAGGCCGCCCTCGACGAAGCCACAGCAGGCGGCAATCAGGAGGCCATCAACGAGGCTCAGGCCGCTCTCTCCAAGGAAAAGGCTAAGTATCTGAAGCCCATCCTCGGCTGCGAGATGTATGTAGCCAAGGGCGACCTCCACGATCAATCCGACCCCAAGGACAAGGGTTATCACCTCATTGTGCTGGCAAAGAATCAGAAAGGATATAAGAATCTTATCAAGCTTGTATCCAAGGCTTGGACCGAGGGTCACTACTATCATCCGCGTACCGACCGCAAAGAGCTCTATGAGCACCGCGAGGGTCTGATTGTGTGCTCTGCATGTCTTGGCGGCGAGATTCCGCGCCTCATCCGCGCCGGCGACCCTGCGGCTGCCGACGCAGCCGTGGCGTGGTATAAGGAGACTTTCGGCGACGACTATTATATCGAGCTCCAGCGCCATAAAGCCACCGTGCCGCGCGCCAATCATGAAACCTACGAGATACAGAAGCAGGTTGAGCCGCAGCTCATTGCCTTGGCCGAGAAATACGGCATAAAGATTATCGCCACCAACGACTCCCACTTCCTCAACGAAGACGACGCCGAGGCCCACGACCGCCTGATATGCCTCTCTACCAACCGCAATGTCAACGACCCCACGCGCATGCTCTACTCCAAGCAGGAATGGTTCAAGACTTGCGCGGAGATGGAGGCTATCTTCGGCGACATGCCGCAGGCTCTCGAGACTACGCTTGAGATTGCCGAAAAAGTAGAGGAATACGACATCGACCACGCCCCCATCATGCCAAACTACGCCATACCGGCTGACTTCGGCACCGAGGAGGAATACCGCAGCCGTATCACCGAGCAGGAACTTTTCGAGGAGTTCACCCGCGATGAGAACGGCAACGAGATAATGACGCCGGAGGAGGGTAAGAAGAAAATCGACAAGATGGGCGGCTATCAGAAGCTCTACCGCATAAAATTCGAGGCCGACTACCTGCGCAAGATTACATACGAAGGCGCTGCCCGGCGCTACGGCACACCGCTGCCCGAAGAGGTAGACGAGCGCATACGCTTCGAGCTGCATGTGATGAAGACGATGGGTTTCCCGGGCTACTTCCTTATTGTGGAAGACTTTATCCGTGTAGGACGCTCGCTTGGTGTGAGCATTGGCCCCGGACGTGGTTCTGCTGCCGGCTCCGTTGTGGCATATTGCCTCGGTATCACCCAGATCGACCCGCTGAAGTACGACCTTCTTTTCGAACGTTTCCTCAACCCCGACCGTATCTCGCTCCCCGATATCGACGTTGACTTCGATGATGATGGCCGCGAGACGGTGCTCAACTATGTCACCGAGCGCTACGGTGCGCCGAATGTGGCCCACATCATCACATACGGCACAATGGCGGCGAAATCGTCGATAAAAGACGTCGCACGCGTGATGAGTCTGCCCATACCTCTTTCCAACAAACTCACAAAGCTCATACCGCGCCACATGCCCATCGACCCTGCGAAGGACAAGGAAATGGACGCCACGGTGAGCAACTGCGTGAAATACGTGCCGGAGTTCAAGGAGGAGATGGACAAGGACCCCAACGTGAGCGAGCTGATGAACTTCGCCGGCAAGCTCGAGGGTACGGTGCGAAATGTCGGTGTGCATGCCTGCGGCGTGATTATCTGCCGCGACGACGTGACCGACTGGGTGCCCGTGAGCACCGCCGCCGACAAGAACGGCGACCGAATACTCGTGACTCAATACGAGGGCCGCGTGATTGAAGATACGGGCCTGATCAAGATGGACTTCCTCGGCCTCAAGACCTTATCAATCATCCGCGACGCTGTGGAAAATATCCGACTATCGCAAGGCATAGAGGTAGACATCGACAATATACCTATCGACGACCCCAAGACCTACGACCTCTACTCGCGCGGTGCCACGGTGGGTACGTTCCAGTTTGAGTCGCCGGGTATGCAGCGCTATTTGCGCCAGCTTCAGCCTACGGTGTTCGAGGACCTCATCGCCATGAACGCCCTCTACCGCCCGGGTCCTATGGACAATATCCCCGAGTTTATCGCCCGCAAGCAGGGTCAGAAAAAAATCGAATACGATATCCCCGAGATGGAGACCTATCTCAAGGATACCTACGGCATTACCGTCTATCAGGAACAGGTGATGTTGCTCTCGCGTCTGCTCGCCGGCTTCACCCGCGGCCAGAGTGATACTCTGCGCAAGGCCATGGGTAAGAAGATGATAAGCAAGATGAATGAGCTCAAGGAGAAGTTTATGGAGGGCGGTACAGCCCGCGGTCATAAAAAAGATGTGCTAGAGAAGATATGGTCGGAATGGGAGAAATTCGCCTCCTACGCTTTCAACAAGAGCCATGCCACCTGCTATTCGTGGGTAGCATTCCAGACCGGCTATCTCAAAGCCAATTATCCGGCCGAATATATGGCTGCCGTACTCACCCGAAACCTCAATGATATCGCCAAACTGCGCTTCTATATGGATGAGTGCCGCACGATGGGCATTGAGGTAAAAGGCCCTGATATCAACGAGTCGTTCGGCAACTTCAACGTCTCGTCGCCCGGCGTGATCCGCTTCGGCCTCACCGCCATCAAAGGCATAGGCCCCGATGTGGTGAAAGTGATACTCGAGACACGCAAAGCCGGCGGCCAGTTCAAGGATATCTACGACTTTGTGGAGCGCGTTCCATCGTCGAGTATCAACCGCCGCGTCTTCGACAACCTCGTCCTTGCCGGCGCCTTCGACTGCTTCACCACTGTCAAGCGCGAGGATCTCAGCGCCGAGGTAGGCAAACGCGGCGAGACTATCGCCGAGCTGCTGCTGCGCTACGGAGCCTCGCACCAGAACGAAGCCCGTCAGGCCGAATACTCCCTCTTCGCATTCGACGACGAGGACATCCGCGAGTCGAGCCGCCCCAAGATTCCGGCCATGCCCGTATGGGATAATCTCAACCGCCTCAACAAAGAGCGCGAGCTCGTGGGCATGTATCTGTCGGCCAACCCTCTCGACCCCTATTGGCTTGAGGTGAAATATGGTGTGTCGTGTACGGCGGCAGAGAAAAACGAGATAGAGTCGCCTACGCAGACAATCACTTTCGCCGGCATGATAAGCACCATCGAGGAGCGGACACTGCAGAGCGGAAGCAAGATGACCATTCTAAAAATCGAAGACTATACCGGCACTACCGAGGTAACATTCTTCGACAAGCAGCGCGCCGAGTTCGACCGCCTGTGCAAGGTAGGGCAGGCAGTATATGTGATAGGCGCTTTCCGCGAGATACGCAACCGCAACACCGGCGCCGTGTCGGTGCGCTACAACGTTGACCGCATGCTCGACCTCAACGACCTTCTCGGCAAGCTCGTGGAAGATATCACCATCACCGTCGACCCCGACCGGATCATGCCTCTGAGCGACGTTCTCGATGAAGAAGACGCCCGCCTGAAGGAATACCGCCGCAAGCACGACGCCAGCCCGGCAAACACCGTGCCCGTCAATATCGACGTATATTCATCTGAGCACAACCGCAAGATACATTTCTCAAGTGCCTTGAACCTCACCTTGTCGCGCGACTTCCTCGAAGGCCTCGACAAACAGGATATATCATTCAGCATTAAACGTAAATCATTAAGCTAAATACATCACATCATGGAATTTACCGATTCAAACATCAATGAGATTATAGCCTCGGGACAACCCGTGGTAGTAGACTTCTGGGCTACATGGTGCGGCCCTTGCGTGGCAATGGCTCCCGTAGTGGAGGAAGTGGCCAAAGAATATGAAGGCCGTGCAGTAGTAGGCAAATACAACTGCGATGACAACAGCGACTTCGCCACCGAGTGCGGTATCCGCAGCCTCCCCACACTTCTCTTCTTCAAAGACGGCAAAAAAACCGACCTTCGCCTCGTAGGAGGTCAGAAAGCTGAAGCTATCCGCGCAAAAATCGACGAGCTCCTCGCTCTCTGATAGATGAAGAATATCTATACACCGGCAGATATCGAGAGAATCACCGAGGCTACCATCGGCAGCCTCGATGATATCTCGCGTATGCCTCCTCCTCTTCAGGCGCGGGCATTGGAGCGTCGTGCCGCTTTCATCGCTACCGTCGGCGAGCAGGTGGCGCTTGAGATTGTCGATGTCCGTCAGGATAAGAATGTGCTCGTTTTTGCCGGCGACGGTATATGCGGTGCCTACGCCATAGAGGCGGCCATTGAGCTTCACCGCCGTGGCTGTGAGGCTAAGGTGGTGCTCTTCAATATCGGCGGCAATCTGCTCACTGCCGACACGGCAGCCGCCCGCGACCGCTTCGTTGCCGAGGTTGGGGCCGCTCATCTTGTAGAGGTTATAAATCCGGGCCCCGGATGTTTTGAAATGCCGGTGATGTCGCCTTCGACCCTCGTTGTCGACGGTATCTTCGGCAGCGAGCACCGCAAGCCCCTCAGAGGTGGTTATCAGGCCGTTGCGCGCGGTATCAATGAGAGCGGTGCGATGGTTGTGTCGATTGACCTGCCTTCGGGCATGACTACCGACCTCGCCGTGGGTATGGTGAACCGCAATATCATCCATGCCGACCTCACCCTCACCCTCGTGGGCCCGACGCTTGCATTCTTTATGCCCGAGAATGCCGAGCTTATAGGCCGCTGGAAGGTGCTTGCCGTGCCCTTCGACGACGAGGCCATGCGTCATACCCGCTGCACATCGCGAGTGCTCGACGCCCGCGGTGTACGCTCGGTGTTGCCGCGCCGCTCCGTAGTGGCCTCCAAGGCCGACCTTGGCGACGCCCTCATCTTTGCCGGCAGCTACGGTATGCTCGGCGCAGCCGTGCTCGCCACCCGCGCCGCAACGCGGTCGGGCTGCGGTAAAGTCACCTGTCATGGCCCGCGCTGCGCATTCTTTGTAATGCAGACGGCAGTCCCGGCAGCGATGTTCACCACCGACGGGGCTGATGTCGATATCCAATTCTTCGATAATCCGCGCGACTGCGACGGCGTGGCCATCGGTCCCGGCATAGGCCGCAGCGACCCTACGGCGCGCGCCCTCGGCACATTCCTGAAGAGCTGCTATGCCGCCAAGAAGCCCCTTGTGCTCGACGCCGACGCCCTCAATATCATATCCGACAACCCCGACCTGCTCGATTTCATACCGGCACGCTCGGTGATTACTCCCCATGCCGGCGAGTTCGACCGCCTTTTCGGTGCGCAGAACAGCCACGGCACACGCACACTCATGGCTCTTGAGATGGCACAGCGATATAATATCGTCATACTTCTCAAAGGCCCCAAGACCTTCACCATCTGGCCCGACGGCTCTATACTTGTCAACTCTTCCGGCACCGAAGCCCTCGCTACGGCCGGCAGCGGCGACGTACTTACCGGACTTCTCGCCGGCCTTATGGCACAGAAAATCATGCCCGAGATAGCCGCGGCGGTCGGGGCATATATCCATGGAGTTGCAGGCCGTATCGCGGCCCGTACCTGCGGTATTCAGGGCACAACGGCCGAGGATATCGCCGACGCCATTGGCCCGGCTATCGACACTATTCTTAATCCGCGCCCGGCAGGCGCTAAAAACCAAGCCTTATGACTCTAAGAAATCTCTTTTGCGCTTCAATTTGTATCGGGGCGGCTTTGGCAGCTCCGGCTCAGACTTCACAGAAAATCACAGCCGGCAAGGCTAATGAATATGGCCTTGTGTATTCGCTGCCGGCAACAGCCCTCGATGTCTATATTGAGGCCGAGATTTCTGAAAGTCATCCCGGCGAGTTTTATAATTATGCCCGCCGCTTGCTCGGTATATCCGACGCCATCACATCCGACTCTTACTCGGCAAAGGTAGCCTCTGTGACTGTCGTGCCTCGCGGGGTGCCTGATCAGGCGAAGCGCTATGTGGCGCAGTTCAAGGCCGGGCAGTCGGCATTCATAACTCTTACCGACAACGATATACCCTTGTCGATCAACACCGATGTCGACAAGCGCGACGAAGCACCGGCCATCCCCGCAGCCAAGCGTGCACCTGTGTCGCCGCTCGACACCGAAGCGGCACGCCAGGCCGTGACTGCCGACATGGCCCGCAGCGCTTCAATCTCGAAAAAAGCCGAACTGGCCGCGCAGCGTATATTTGAGCTTCGCGAGACCCGCAGCGACATTCTCTCAGGCCAGGCTGATAATCCGCCTGCAGATGGCGAGGCAATGAAGCTTGTCCTCGACAACCTTTCGGCACAGGAAGCCGCCCTCACCGCCATGTTCGCCGGCACAACTTCAACGCGTACCGACGTAAAGAAATACACACTCCTGCCCGACAGCACCGACATCACAGGCCGTGTGCTTGCGCGCCTGTCGGCAGTCGACGGCCTTGTTGACGCCGACAACCTCGCCGGCAACCCCATCTACATCGATGTAAAAGTAATAGAGCAGGGTGTACTCCCGGTAAATGAAAAAGGCGAAGTGAAGAGCTTCCCCAAAGGCGGCGTGGCCTACAACATACCCGGCACAGCCGCAGTAGTTATCACCTGCGACGGACGGCAGATTGCGTCGGCTCAGCTTCCCCTTGCCCAGCTCGGCATAGTATTCGGTCTCGACCCGGCCCTTTTCACCGACAAAAAGCAACCCTACCAAGTCATCTTCGACCCCACCACCGGCGCCATCACCGACCTCGCCCCGGTAGCACAGTAAGATAAATCATCCCTGCCGCAACCATCTGCGGCAGGGCGACAATATACCTGAAAACAATATGAAAAAGTATCTGCTCATTACAATTTCCTTTATCCTCTCGTTCAATCTTTCGTATGCCTATTACAATCCGTATATTGATGTGGATGGCATAAGCTATTTCATAGAATCAGAGACTGAAGTAGTAGCATTTTGCATAAGAGGGAATACTATAAAAGATCTTATTATCCCTTCTGAAATTGAGGCGGAAGGTAATACATATACAGTTGTGAAGATTGCTAATTATTTTTGTGAGTCACATGAAGAAATTGAATCTATTATTTTACCTGAAACTGTAAAATCGATAGGTACCGGCGCTTTTCACAACTGCACATCTTTGAGAGAGATTCATCTGCCACAGTCATTAGAGACAATAGGCCGCCAGATGATGTCTGGATGTTCGGCAATTGAAGAAATAGAAATACCGGAAAAAATTACAGTCATACCCGAAATTGCTTTCAACGAATGCAGTAATTTGAAGAAAGTGGTTTTCCCGTCTCAACTGAGCACTATTGAATATTACGCATTCCATGGTTGCGGTCAACTTACAGACATTTCATTCCCTGCCTCTTTGACTGAGATAGGAGCAGGTGCTTTTAATAATTGTAAATCTATTACCGAAATATCTTTGCCTGCCGGTCTTAAAACAATAGCGGGCGAGGCTTTCAGTGGTACATCTGTCTCGGAGATTCTTATTCCTGATTTGGTGGATTATCTTTCTACAAATGCGTTTGCTTTGTGCAGTAACCTTACAGAATTTAAAGTTGACGATAATCCGTATCTCGCTGTCGAAGATGGTGTTTTGCTTACTAAAGATAAAAGTTCCATCTGGATATTTCCGGCAGGAAAAACCGGAGAGTATACAATCCCATCAACTATTGTATCAATAGCGCAGGCTTCTTTTTCCGGTTGTGCCTTGTCAAAAATCACTGTGCCGCCAACAGTGACACGTGTTCCTGATTTTGCATTTTACCAATCACCAGATCTTACAGAGGTAGTTCTGCCGGAAACGCTCGTATACCTTGGCTCTGGGGCATTCAGTTGTTGCAGCGCGATGACAAGTGCCACTTTGCCGGAATCAATTGGCTATGTTGCTCCATCCTTGTTCAGTAGCTGTGAATCTTTGGTAGATGTTCATTTGGGCAGTAAGACGAAGTTGGTTATGGAATATGCATTCGGAAGATGTAAATCTTTGAAGACTATCGATTTGCCTCTTGGTCTTGAATCCATTGAAAAAACGGCGTTTGCCAATTGTGAAGCTCTTGAAAGTATTTCCATTCCTGCTTCTGTCTCTCAGATAGGAGAATCAGCATTCTCCGGTTGTATCTCATTGGAAGAAATATCTTTACCAGCTTCAGTCTCTCAGATAGGAGAATCAGCATTCTCAGGGTGTGTTTCGCTGGAAGAAATTAATATTCCTGATGGATGTACCGCGATAAATCCTTACACATTTAAAGATTGCGAAAGTTTGAGCAATGTGATATTGTCTAAAAATCTTTCAGTGATAGATACGAAAGCTTTTGAATCTTGTTCATCATTGACTTCTATTTCTTTTCCCAATTCGTTGAATAAGATTGGCTCTAATGCATTTATTGGCTGTGTAGGTCTTAAAGAAATCGAGTTGCCCGGGTCTATATCATCTATGGGAAATAACGTTTTCGACGGTTGCACCGGGCTCATGAGTGCCGTGTTGGATGAAGGACTTACAAATATTCCTTCCGGTACATTTAATAATTGTTCTTCATTGACAAATATTGCTCTTCCTCAGACACTGTCTAAAATCGGTGACAATGCTTTCAATAATTGCGGTGCATTGTCGCAAATAGATTTTCCTGCAGGATTGACTGAAATAGGAGATTTTGCCTTTGAGAAATGTTCGTCTCTCAAGTCAGTTACGTTCAATGAAAATTTGCAAAGTATCGGATGGAGGGCCTTCTGTTTATGTACCGGAATCACCGAAGCAATATTACCTGACAAGCTCAGCAATTTAGGAACTGATGCGTTCAGCACATGTACCGCTTTAGAGAAAACAAAGATTCCGGCTTCGATACGTTCGATTGGCTCAGGTGTTTTTAGAAGATGTCCGGCTTTGAAAAAGGTTTATTCAATGTTTACAAATCCTCCGGCTGTAAGCGATAATTTTTTCGATGGTATAAATAGCGAAGCTTGTTTATATATGCCGCAAGCTTGTTTACAATTATATGCTGATAATTACTGGTTTGTGACTATTAGATATTTTGGACTTCTTGGCGTTTGGGATGTTAATTTGCCGCAGAGTGAACTTGCCCTTGACGCCGGAGAATCTTTCAGCCTCAAACCTGAAATCATACTCACTGATTATGCTTCTGTAAAGTCTCAGACATGGAGCTCTGACAACACCGACATTGTTACTGTTGATGATTGTGGAAATCTTTTGGCTTTGGAAGATGGCACAGCCACTGTAACATTTGAAGTAGTGGATAATTTCGATTACCATCGTACGGTAACATGCGATGTTACAGTTACAGGCGGAGCGGGCATTGAGAATGTTGGTGCTGATGTGATTGAGACTGAGTACTTCGACCTCAAGGGTCTGCGTGTCAACCCCGACAACCTCACCCCGGGTGTCTACATCCGCCGCCAAGGCGCCACTACATCGAAAGTTGTGGTGCAGTAGGACCGGGCGGTTTCGTTGCCGGCGTGAGTGTAGCTCACGCGGTTCTGCCGAGTCGTTTGCATAGTAGCTCCGTGCCCCATGTGGCGAGGCAGAATGGCGCGGTAAAAGGCGGCAGAAATATCGACAGCCCCAATTGAATAAAGAATGTGGCGATGATGGCAGCTGCTGTCACAGCCACATTTCTCTTATATACAGCGCCGATGGCTATGCCCGTAAGCGCCGGATTGAACCCGTAGAGCCCGGCGCTGATATCAGCCTCCGGGAAGCCGAAAATGTATGCCAAAGCCATGCCTGCGGCAGAGCCGATGGCGCACCATACCGCGGCTTTGATATCACCAACAGCGAGCCCGGCCAAAAACAGGAGCCCGCACCATGGCGAGCATACCAAGAATACTTCCGAAATGCCGCACAACCACGCTTCGGGTAGAGAATGAGGCTGCAATATCGTTTCTGCCGGAGCGAACCTGAAAGCAAATGCCAGCCATGTCATCAGGATAAACGGTGCCGTGAGTGAAATCCGGTGACTCAGTATCACTGTCAAGGCCGATAAAATGATTACAGCTGCCCACACTCCGGGTGTGGGCTCGAAGAGCGTTGGCAACGCGCAGCCTACCAATATACCATTGAATCCCCACAGGCCGCTTTCTCCACCGTTACGGTAGATCACCTGTCCGGCAATATTTGCCGACAGCAGACCTACGAGCGCACCCCAAGCCACAGCCGGTGTGCCGCAAGAATATGACCCCACGAAGATTCCTGTAAGGAAGAGAAAGCCGGTAAGTGCATTCTCCATAAACATCACTTGCCCGGCTCCGCGCAGCAGTTGCTTGATATATCGGTAGGCTATTTCCATGTATCTAAGAAAAAATCAGGCTCACGTAGATGTGCGTGAGCCTGTATGATTGATAGGTTTAGGTTGAATCAGATGTGCTTGGCCACTTCCTTGGCAATGTCGGCAGGGTTTTCCACGCGTTCTACCAGTGTGCCTTGCTTGTTGATGATGAATGTTGTTGGCAACGAGCCTATGTTGTAGTTCATCAGCACAGTGGTGCCGTCGCTTGGAGCATTCCAGACGGCTGTCCAAGGCAGGTTGCGGGCAGCCTCGCGCCAGCTCACCTCATCAGAGTCAAAGGCTATCTGATAGATTTCGAGGCCTTGATTGTGATATTTGGTGTAGACGTCGTTGAGTATGGCATTGAGCGCAGGAGAAGCCTGATGTTCGTAGGTTGTGAAGTTGAGAACCACAGTCTTGCCTTTAGCAAGCTCTGTGAGCGAGCATTCTTTGCCTCGGGCGTCGTAGCGGTTGATTTCAAAGAATCCTGTCTCGGGCACTTCATAAACCTGCTGTTCTCCGAGCTGAAGTTTGCCCAATGCGTTGCGACCCTCGAAATATGCTTTCTGAAGGGCTGCATTGCGCTTGTCGGCGGGGTAGCGTGTCTCGTAAAGTTGAGCCACGGCTCCATATACACGGTTGCCAAGGTTGTCCTTGGGATTGAATATAAGATTACCGCCACGCGATTTGCCGAGAGTATAGTATGCCACGATACCTGTGGTGTCGGACGTGATCACAGCGATAAGCTGACGGCGGAGGTCGTCATCATCAGCCGTTGCTGCGACAATGCTGTCGACACGTGCGATAGCAGGAGCAAGAGCCGAGCCGCTCAGGGTGTGTCCGGTGCCGAAAGTCGCTGCGTCGGCGGCAACACTCACATGGTCGACACTGTCGATGGGGAAATAAATACTTCCTTTTCCGGGCATGGTAATGCGCAGGATATCCGTGCCTGCATACGGAGCTTCGGCATTATATTCGAAAGCACCGCTGCCCGACACCTCTACAGAGTCGATGAGATACCAATGGCCTGCATTGTTTGCCTCGATGGCGAGCTTAGTACCCTCCGGAGCATTGGCGATATTGCCTTTTACTCCCCAGCCTTTATTTCCGGTGCAAGAGGCAAGGGCCGCAATGCCGAGACCGGCGATGATTAGATATGAAGCCTTCATGCCTGTTCGAATTTTTCAGCTATCGCTTTTGCAATTTCCTCCATTCGCTCTGGTGCTAAGCTGAGCTTGTGGTGGAAATCGACATCGGCCTCGCTGTTGATGGGGATAAGATGGATATGGGCGTGGGGCACCTCAAGACCGAGCACGGCTTCTGCAATGCGCTTGCAAGGCATTGCTTGGCGCAACGCTTTTGCCACACGCTTGGCAAAGAGCTCAAGGGCGGTGTATTCTTCGTCGTCGAGGTCGAAGAGATAGTCAACCTCATGCTTGGGCACTACCAATACATGACCCTCGGCAAGAGGATTGATGTCAAGAAAAGCATAGTGCTTGTCATCCTCAGCCACGCGGTAAGAGGGTATCTCGCCGGCAATGATACGCGAAAAGATAGAAGCCATATCAGAGACCGATTTCGAGAATTTCGAAACGCATAACGCCTGCGGGCACTGTGATGTCTACCACATCGCCGAGCTTGTGGCCGAGGAGGCCGCGGGCGATAGGAGTGCTGATGGCGATTTTCTTGGCGCGGGTGTCGGCTTCGCTGTCGGCAACGATGGTATACTCCATTTCGCTTCCGGTGTCGACGTTGCGCATGCGCACGCGGCTCAGAAGCTGAATCTCGTCGGTGGTGAGTTTGCTTTCGTCGATAATGCGTGCATTGGCCACGAGCTCTTTGAGCTGGGCTATTTTCATTTCAAGAAGGCCTTGAGCTTCTTTTGCCGCGTCATACTCGGCATTCTCGCTGAGGTCACCTTTGTCGCGGGCCTCGGCGATAGCGCGGCTGATTTCGGGGCGCTTGATAGTTTCAAGGTAGTTGAGCTCTTCCATCTTGCGGTCGTAGCCCTCTTTGGTCATATAAGTTATTGCCATAGTTTTCTGTTGTTTATACATTAAAAAAGAAAGAAGCCTCCTCGATGCCTTTGCGGCGTAAGAGTCCTCCTTATAAATTGTATCATTAGTTTACGCTTGCAAAGTTAGCCACTTTTTTGTTGCTGACATTCGTTGTTTTGTTAATAAATACTAAAATCAACCGTAACGGCATTATTATCTGCCGGTACGGTTGATTTTTGAACAGTTCAATTTGATATCTGTAAGTGGCTTGGCGGATGTGGCTTGCAAATTACTTTGTAGTCAACCGCCGAAAAAACACTAACAAATTATTTTACAAATACTTTGCTGACAGAGCTACCCTGACGGCGGATATATACGCCCGCTTCAGGATTTGCAACGCGCATACCTTGGAGGTTGAAGTATTCAATCGGTGCGGCGTCGGCTGATTCCACTTCCTCGATGCCGCTCACTTCTTCATAATTTGCGGCGGGGACAAAGGCAACATTTTCCACTGCACCGGTTTTGGCTTCGATGAGATATGCCACGTAGTTGCAGTTATCAAGCTTCATTGAGCGCGATACAGTAGCGGTATAGTCAAAAGTATAGGGCTTGTCGGCCTCAACACTTGCCGGCACGCTGTTGCGCGGATTGTAGAGCAGACGTGCCACGTCGTTGAATACAAGGTTTACTATTGCAGGCTCATTCTCCCAGCCACCGTAGTCCTCTGTAGAGCCTGCAAATTTATTCTGTTGCTCATACGGGCCGAGCTGATTTTCGGTGACACCGAAAGAGATATAATAGCGGTCGGCTGCGTCGGGCATGTCAAAAATATATTCAGTTGTGGCATGGAAAGTGAGCTGGCGTGCATTGTCAGGGTTACTTGTTACTTCGAGCTCTATTTTGCCTACTGCAGGCATTTCGCCTATTTCGTCGCAAGTCTTCAGAAGGTCGCTGAGAGGATAGGGATATGTTTCTACCTGACGGTTGACAAGAGCTGTCGGCACGCCGCCCGAGGTCATCCCGGCCACGCTGACGTAGGTGGTGGATTCGAGAGCGTCCTGAGTGTGCACGCCTACCGGAATAATGCCGAGCTCCTTGTATTGCTCATGGACTTCTTCCATCGTTCCGTAGCCGAGGGGGCAGTTGGGGCACCACAGACCGGTCATTTCTTCAACCACAACATTTTTCTTGAAGCCTTTTCCCTGAGGAATGATCAGCACATTGCCTTGGTCGCTTGCCTTTTTCGAAGTGTTGGCCACGCCGTTTACTTTAGTTATGGCAAACTTGAAGTCAACGCCGTCGGCGCCGTTTGCTTTTGACGAAAGGTCGTCAATGCTCAGAACGGCGTATGATCCGTAGGTCAGCGGACGCGAGAATGAGTAGGGCTCGGTGACGGTAGCGGCAGAGCCGAGGCTATACTCGATCTCTACAGTTGTCACATCATTTGCACCCTCGTTGGTGATAAGAACCTGATAGGGGAATTGCGCGTCTTCCAATGCTATGGTAGGCAATGCCGAGTCAAGTATGCTTATCTGATTCATGGGCATTGATTCGCCGCTGATGGTTGCACCAAGGCAGGTAAATCCGTAGTAGGCTGTTATATTTTCCCATACCCAATTGCCATTTTCTATAACACCGACCCAACCGCCGGCAACGCCATCGTGCGCCATATAGTCTACTGTGACAGGCATGTCGGCAGGTGTGGTCAATATCTCGCTCACACAGACATAGAAACTCTTGTCACCGGTGATTTGGTAAGGTGTGGAGAGGTCTACTTTAACCTGTGTGAAAGGGTCGTTGGTAGTGATGGTATATGACTGGGTGTAGACAGGATCTTTGGTGAGGTCTTCGGTAATAAACACCTTTGCCTGTTTGATATGGTTGCGCTTGGTGTTGTTGTTAAGACCCGTATAGAAATTGATCGAGGTGATATAGTTGCCGGCAAAGCGTGCTGCTTCGTCGGCTGTCATCTGAAATGCCATACCGATTTCATCTCCGGCAACGGCATCGTTGAGGCCGATTCCGTACTGAGGTGTTGAGGCAAGAGTGTAGTCAACCGATACTTCCGACCCTCGCGACACGGCGTTTGAGGGAGCTGGTGTGAAAGTCTCGCATTTCTCAGCCCTGAATCGACTGTCGGGAGCGCCTTTGATTGGCTGAGGCCCGAGTTGGGCGCTCCAACCGGCGGCGCTGACACCGAGGGCTGCAAGTGATAATAAAAATTTCTTCATAGTGTAAGTATTGCAGGATAATGATGTTTAGCGTATATAGATTTTGCCGCTCTTGTTCCCCAGACGGTAGATATAGATACCTTCGGCAAGACCTTCGGTTGATAATGAACCTTCACCGCTGACGGTAGTGTTGATCACACTGCGACCGTCTGTATCGGCTATGACGAGCTCGCTGCTGCCGCTGATGTTGTAAACCAACTGATGACCGTCGAAAGTGAGCTCTGCGCTGTCGCGGATGATGGTAAGTCCTGTTGTCGGGCCCATAACAAGGGTAAATGATGTGCGCGACTCTTCTGTCTCACCATCGTATGCGTCAAATTTTGTTGTTACGGTAGGAATAGCTTCTCCGGCGTCGAATTCACCGCTATAGTGAAACTCAAGGTCAAGTTTCTGATTGGTGTTTATAGTGACATTTTTCTTTGTCACGCTCTCACCCATCTGGCAACTGCCACCGGCGCATATCTGTATCTGCTCTCCTGATGTGCAGTCGGCGGTGATTTCGATTGTGTTGCTGAAGAGATTGGTGCTCAGGTAAAGATCCGGAGCCATCTTCACCTCGAAGTAATCGCCGTGGTCGGTAACCTGAGGATTGTTGAATGTCACGGTCGTGCCGGGAGTGATGGCTTGGTCGCCGAGATAAAATGTGAGTTCTCGGGCTTGAGCGCTCATGCACATCAATGCGCCTGCAAGGAGTAAGTAGAATTTTTTCATATTTCTTATGTTAATTTTCTTCATTTTCAATAGTTACTTTGCTGCGGGAGGCCTGCAGTACGCCGCTGTTGTCATAGACGAAAGCTACAATGTCAAGATTTTCCGGCACCCATGTCTCGGTCGGGGTCGCGCGCAGGGTTATGCTGTGGCTCAGAGTGGAGTGGATGTTGGCCTGAAGAGTCACATCCTCGCCGCCGACGCCGTTTACCGACGCTCGGTAGACATTGTTGTGCACATAATCCTCAATTCTTCCGAGGTCTTTGTCTTCCTGTCGGGCTACAATACCGCTCTCAATCACCCATAGCTGCAACTTGCCTTCGATGTAGCTGTCGGGCTCGAGAGTGGTTGTGATAGCGATTTCGTCGCTTCCGGCAGGAACTTCTGCTGCTATCTTGATTTCAAGAGCCGATGGCTTGGCGATTTCGGTGCGAACAGCCTCTGCCCATTTGTCATGGTTCAAGGCGCCTCCGCTGCGGTTTACGACTCCTTTAGGCCATTCGTCGATACCCCACGCGTCGTTATAGGTATTTCCTTCGGGCTGCATAAGGCCGGTATAGCGTGTGTTGGTAGCCGCTATGCCGAAACCTCCGGCGTGTATGCTCACCGGTATGACGGCGTCGCCATACTGGGCTACTATATTTTCAAGTGTCTCATGGGCTTTGGGGCAGTTCACGCAGTTTTGCCCTGTAAAATCTTCTACAAGCACACAACGCTGGGGCGCTACACTGTCGGCTACGATATAGCGCTCATCGCTGTCGATGTCGGAGCAGGCTGTTATGGCTGTGGCTGAAAGGAGGAGAATAAGATTTTTTATTGTCATATTATTTTATCTCTGAGTTAGAATGTATAGACGTAGGATATCTGGAAGCCACGCGTGGCGGGTACGTAGCGGCAGACTCCACCCGAGCAGTTGAAGCCGGCGCGCGTGCGGCCGTATGATACCATAAGTCGGTTGGAGCCGTATGTGCCTGCCGCGCCTACGCTGTAGTAATGCGTCCCTGTAGAGCCGCAGTTCCACATGTCGCTCACTGTCACCATCAGATAAGGGGCCACAGAGAGCTCAAGCAGACCGTATACCCAGTCTTTGTCGTCCTGCCGGGTATGCAGATATTGCAACTCGTTGCGGAGGGTGAAGCGGCTGTCGATACTCCATTTGGTGTCGAGCACAAAGATGTTTGAGTTTATGCGTCCGCCTTTGCCCTCGATCACACTTTTGTTATACATCTGATTCATATACATGAAAGTCTGCGTCACAGCGCGGCTCCATTTTTTCTCGATCTGCAGGTTGACATCATGGTAGTATGCCTCGCCCATGCCGAAAAATGAAGTGCTTGTGCCGTCGCTGCCGGCTATTACACCGGGTATTATTTCCGGGCCTTGTTTGTGGTCGAGTCCGCGTATATAGCTTGCGTTTACTTTCACAGAAGTTCCATAGCGGCCACCGAGAGGGGTGTGGCGCTTGAATTTGTAGGCAAAAGAGCCTTGGAAAGCCCATTCGCCGGGAGCAGCCTGTGTGGCGTAGGGGTAGAGTGCCGGCAGGGCGTAGGTGTGGAGATAGGCGAAAGCAGGCATATTGTTGAGAAATGCCGAAGTTCCCGACATCATGCGTTGGCTGCGGAATGCCATATTCTCGCTTCGCTTGGCTTGTATCATCGCCGAAAGACCTGATTTCGAGTATGTGGCGCTCAGCATGACTGCCGTACCTTTGCCGTAGGTGTAGTCGTTGTCAAACGACGGGTCTTGCCCTTTCCATGCAAATTCGCCAAGAAGGTTCCAGTTGCCTTTGCTGAAATGAGAGCGGAGGTCAAAGGCGCTGACACTTTCGGGCAGGTTGAGCCTGTAGTCTGTGCCGGAGATGAATATGTCTTGGTCGCTCTCATGTTTGAGCACGTATGACGCTCCGAAATTCCAGTTCACGCCATGCTTCTGAAGACGCGGGAAAAAGTGGTGGAGGTCGATCTCTGCGTCGCCGCCATATACCTGCGATGATTTTTTCCAGTCCCAATAGCGTCGCTGCAGGCCACCGAGCACTGTGAAGCGCACACCGTCGAGAGCCGTAATCTTTAGGCGGCCGCCGCGTATCGAGTTGTCGATACCCAGAGAGCGTTCTTCGTAGGTGCGCAAGATAAAGCCGCTGCCGAATTGCTCATAGAAATCACCGCCGGTAAGCTCGAAGCCTTTGTAGCGCCCTTTGACGTATATGTTGGGCACACCCCAGCCTTTGAAGTCATTCTCATAGCCGGGAAGCGGCCATTTCATGAATTCCACACGCACTCCGGCGTCGACATACCGGCTTATCATGTTGAGGTCGGCGTAGGTGTTGAAGAGTATCTTGTCGTTGTAGCTGCCGGTCTCTATGGCGTCGTCTTCTTCAGGAAATAGAATGTCGGCCTGAACACTTCCATGGAAGGCTACACCGTTGTCGCCTCCTACAGTAAAGGCGCCGGCATAAAATGCTAACCCCGACATTACTCCTGCTATGATTGGCTTAAGCTGCATGGTTGAGTTTGTTATTTCTTGTTTGCTTTAGCTTCGCGAACCGCCTTGATTATTTCTTTTTCCGATCCGAAAGTGTATCCGGAGTGAGAGTAGACAATTTTTCCATTGCCGTCGCACACAAGCACATGAGGTACTGCCTGTATTCCCATGGCGCGCATGAAGTCGCTGTTGGCGTCGAGAAGCACCTCGTAGGGCCAGCCTTCGCTGTCGACGAGCGGTTTCACCTTCTGGGTGTTCTGGGCGTCGTCAATCGATACGATATACATCTTCATGCCGGTTTCATCCTGCCAGTCGTCATAAACCTCGGCTATGGCCTTGAGCTCGCGCATGCAAGGCTTGCACCATGTGGCGAAAAAGCTGATGACAAACGGTTTGCCTCCATTCGACAATTTCGATACTTCTACGCTGTTGCCTTTAAGGTCTTTTACGCTTACCGATGGAAGCTGTGCACTCACGCTTGCCGGTAACGCGGCGGCAAGAATAAACAGGAGAATACTTAAAAATACCTTTTGCTTCATTAGTGTCTTTTTTACATTCATTGGCAGATACCCTTGAAACAAGGATATCTGCCATGAAATATTAGAGGTTAATAGGTTTATTTGATCACTTTGCATGTATTTGAGGTGCCATCGAGACCTGTAGCTTTCACTACATAGACTCCGGCGCCGAGTTCATTACTGTGTTTCCCGGTGGTACCGTTGAATACGCGGCGGCCGGCAAGATCGAATACTTCTACTGTAGCCACCCCATCGCCTACGCACAGATTGCCTGAGGCGTCGAACGATACGCGGAGTTTTGTGTCGGCTACGGTGGATGTGAGGCCGCTTTCTTCAGCGAGGTCTATCATGTAGGCCATTGAGTCATATTCGTAGGGATCCCACTGCACGACGTGCCAGAATGTGAGTTTGCTCAGGTCTGAGTTGGCCAGAGTCATACCGGTAAACAGGTATTCGTCAAAGACAGGGTTGAAATCATCGTCATAGCTTTCTACTTCGTGCATGAGGGTGCTTTCCATCCAGTCTTTCAGGTCGTCTGATTTTGCCGCCAGCCATTCATGAAGCGGGGTGCAGGTGTTGTTTTCTGCATTTGCGGGGTCGAGCTCAATGATGTAAGCGGTCGAGGGCAGGCTGTAGAGACCGTTATATGCGAATACGGTGGTGGAGTTGGGCATTTGTGTCGGTGAGATTGACATGCCGAAGTCGAGTACACTTACCTCGCCTGTGGCGATATCAATTGCCCAAGGTGCGTCTTGGGTGACAGGAGGCCATGCCCATGAGGTGGGGTCTTCAATAGAGTTGGTAGCCAGGTAGGTCTTGCCGTCGGGCGAGATGATCACGGCATTGAATACAAACGCGGGAGCTCCGGCCTGATATTCATAATATGCATCGTAATATGCGTCGCTTTTTTCGCTCCATGCGGCAAACTCAACTTCGTATTTGGCCTTGTCGGCTGCAAATTTTGTCTGCTGCTCTTCGGTCATGTATTCTGTCTCCTCCGGATATTCATCGGGGTTGTAGCCGTTTTGCTGCCATGCCTTGTAGTCTGCTTCCCATTTCTCCTTGGCCTCGTCGGTCATGTAGTCGGTGGCTTGGGGTGCGGCGGGAAATTCGCCGGGATATGCGGGAAGAGCTGTCGCCGGTTTTACTTTGTCTTCACAGAGTATCTTGTAGCTCCATTCGCCGTTGTCGGCCTGCTGGTATACGATAGGATAGTACATCTGGCCGGGGCAGTCGGTGATCAGACCGCCGATGGTCTTGCCGTCGTCGCTGATGGAGATGGCGGTGATATACTGAGGGGCACGGCCGGTGTAGTCGAGGTCGGGGTGGGGGAGTGGATGACATTCGCCGTAGCTTCCGTCGGCCTGACGGTCCCAGTAGGCCGGTACGAGCATGGTGTTGTCTTCATCCGGATTCATGGCTGCGTTGCCGATCGAACCGCAGATTCGGCTGCCGTCGGGCGTGATTCCGTTTGCCATGTTGGAGTGATTGGGATTGGGCACATTGAGGTCGATCCATTTGCCTTCGCTCCAATAGGCGGCGTTGGTGTTGTTGGTGGTTGAGGCAAGTACTATGCCGTTGTTGCTCACTGCATTGCCAAGACCGGTTGAATAGCTGTAAGTGTCTTCACCATAGACGTATGACTTGTCGTTGGTAAAGTCATGGATAACGATGATACCGTAGCCTTGGTCGGAAATAGCGTATTGGCCGCTTGGTGAGATTGACTGGAATGCGCCGTTGGCGTATTCTGTGGGCGTCTTAATGGCGCCGGCTTGATAGCAGCCCATGCTGAGGATGAGTGCTGTAACGAGTAGAGGTTTCTTCATACTGTGTGGATTAGACATATAGTTAATAATTATTTTATCTCAAGCGTTCCGGTTAATATGCATTTTGATAGGTGTGGTTGTATTTTCGTGTGCAAAGTAAATATATTTTTGCGCTATTTCCAAATTTTTGTGCAAAATAATCGGCAAATCATAGAAAGAAACATAAAAAGAACTCCGCGGAATATCGTTTAAGATATTCCGCGGAGCTGTTAAAGTGCCTCGAGCGGGACTCGAACCCGCACAGCCGTAATGGCCAAGGGATTTTAAGTCCCTCGTGTCTACCATTCCACCATCGGGGCGCTTTGGTGCTGCAAAGTTAGCAATTTTTGTTGATATCACAAAAAATGATTAATTTTGTGTGCAAAAAATTTTTTATAATGACTTCCGAATCTCAACATAATTCTGCCCGGCCTCGCAAACGGTGGGTCGGCCCTGCTATAAAGTGGCTTTGGGTTTGCTTTATTATTTTTATAGTCCTTGTCGGTGTCTTTTTCGTAATGGTATATAACGGTGTGATTGGTTATATGCCGCCTATCGAAGAATTGAAAAACCCGCAGGATAAGTTCGCGTCAATAATATATACAGCCGATGGCGAAGAGCTCGGCCGCTATTTCCGCAATACCGGCAACCGCGTATATGCTGATTTCGACGAAATTTCGCCTAATGTTGTCGACGCCCTCATCGCTACTGAAGACGCGCGTTTCAACGACCATGCCGGTATCGATGTCAAGGCCGTTGCGCGTGCGATTGTAAAAACTGTAGTGTTGCGCCAGAAAAATGCCGGCGGCGGTTCTACCATTACCCAGCAGCTTGCCAAGCAGCTCTACACTCCGCCAAGCAGCGGTTTTTTGTCGCGCGCGGTGCAAAAGCCTATCGAATGGATGATTGCTATCAAACTTGAGCGTTTCTATTCTAAGGAAGAGATTCTCAAGATGTATCTTAATCAGTTCGACTTCCTTTACAATGCCGTAGGTATCAAGTCGGCCGCCAAGGTGTATTTCAATAAGGATGCGGCCGACCTCGACACTCTTGAAGCCGCAACGCTCGTTGGCATGGTGAAGAACCCGGCTTATTTCAATCCTGTCCGACATCCCGAGCGCACCCGCGACCGCCGCAATGTCGTTCTCGACCAGATGTATAAGGCGGGTATGCTTTCCGAGGCCGAGCGCGACAGGCTTCAGGCTCAGCCTCTCGTGCTCAATTTTCAACGCGTCGACCACAAGGAGGGTCTCGCCCCGTATTTCCGCGAGGAATTGCGCCGTATTCTTTCGGCAAAACGTCCGGAAAGGTCGGCATACCCTTCGTGGGATACTCAGCGATATGTCGACGATTCGATTGCATGGGCAACCAATCCTCTCTATGGTTGGATAGAGAAAACGCGCAAGCCCGACGGCACCAAATATGATATATATAACGATGGCTTGAAAATATACACAACTATCGACTCCCGTATGCAGCGCTATGCCGAAGAGGCTGTCCGCGAGCACATGGCGTCGCTTCAACAGCAATTCTTCCGTGAAAAGCGCGGCTCGAGTGCAGCTCCATACACTTCTAACCGAGGCGAGCTTTCTGATGACATGCGCGCGCGTCTCATTAAGAATGCAATGAAGCAGAGTGAGCGTGGCCGCATTGCACGGATATCCGGTCTTTCCGATGAAGAACTCAGGCGCCAGTTCGATACTCCGGTGGAAATGACTGTATTCAGCTATAACGGCCCGGTCGACACTGTCATGACGCCGATGGACTCGATGTTATATACCAAGTCGTTCCTGCGCGCCGGCTTTATGTCGATGGATCCTACTACCGGATTTGTCAAGGCTTACGTCGGAGGCACCGACTTCCATTTCTTCCAATATGATATGGTATCTACAGGGCGCCGTCAGATCGGATCTACAATAAAACCGTTCCTCTATACCTATGCCTTCGAGACCGATGAGTTTACTCCTTGCACGGAAATGTTGAATGAGCAGCCCACTCTCTATGATGAGAGCGGCCGCGTATGGCAGCCGCGAAATTCGGGTAAGGCGCGTGTTGGCGAGATGGTTGATCTCCGTTGGGCACTTACAAACTCCAATAACTGGATTTCAGCCCGTATTATGGATCGTCTTAGCCCGGCCGAGCTCGTAAAGCGCATGCACAGCTATGGCATTACTGCAAGTCTGCCTGCCGTGAAGTCTCTTTGTCTTGGCCCGGCTGAAGTATCGGTAAAGGAGATGGTCACGGCTTACAGCGCCTTTGCAAATAAAGGCATGCGCTCAGATCCGGTCTACGTCACTGCTATCGCCGATGCCAATGGCAATGTGATAAGTGATTTTGCGCCCTCGCAGATGGAGGTTATCACACAGAAAGGCTATTACCGTATATTGTCAGTGCTCCTTAATGTAGTCGATAGCGGTACCGGCAACCGTCTCCGTCGCGCTCCATTCAATATAACCGCTCAGACGGGAGGCAAGACCGGTACGACAAATGATAATGCCGACGGCTGGTTTATGGCTTTCACTCCCGATCTTGTCAGTGCTACGTGGGTGGGCGGTGAAGAGCGCTATATACACTTCAATAATATGGCGCAGGGTCAAGGCGCGTCGATGGCTCTTCCTATATATGGTAAATATATATCGAAGGTCTATGCCGATCCGTCGCTGCATTATTCGCAGGATTCCCGCTTCGAGTTCCCCGCCAATATCAATCTTTGCGAGGGAGAGCTCGGGAGTGTGGAGGATAACGAGACTATCGACGAGACTATTTCCGGCGCCTTTGATTAAATTTTTCAGACTCATCTAAAATTTATTTTGGTTTTAGATGAGTTTTTTGTTTAAAAACCGGTGGAAAAGTTGTGGAAGTGGGAAAAAAGGTCTATCTTTGCATGCTCCAAGCGATTAAAACAGCCGATGAGGCGGGATTGTTTGGGGTGAAGTGTTAAAATAATGTTAAAATCCTCGAAAAATTTGGAGGAGCCGGAAAAAGGCTGTAATTTTGCACTCGCTTTCGGGGATGAGCCCCGGCAAGCACTGAAAGAGAACATTGAAACGATTACAATAGACTAAGAGTAGTACAAGAGCATTCGCAGGCCGCTCGCAAGAGCAGAGCCGCGCGGAAGTCTCGAGTCAATTCTAAGATAGCTCAATAGCGTCCGGGTCAAGAAGATTCTACGGCGTCTTGTCTTTACAGGCAATAAATTTAATTTACTTGCTTGTTTTAATTTTGAAAAAAAAGAAAACAAGATAAGCAACAACGAAGAGTTTGATCCTGGCTCAGGATGAACGCTAGCGACAGGCTTAACACATGCAAGTCGAGGGGCAGCGGAGGCGAGAGCTTGCTCTCGCCTGCCGGCGACCGGCGCACGGGTGAGTAACACGTATGCAACCTGCCCTTTGCAGGAGGATAACCGGGAGAAATTCCGACTAATACTGCATAACACTCCCTTACCACATGGTTTGGGAGTCAAAGGAAGCAATTCCGGCAAAGGATGGGCATGCGGCGCATTAGCCAGTTGGCGGGGTAACGGCCCACCAAAGCGACGATGCGTAGGGGTTCTGAGAGGAAGGTCCCCCACATTGGTACTGAGACACGGACCAAACTCCTACGGGAGGCAGCAGTGAGGAATATTGGTCAATGGACGGAAGTCTGAACCAGCCATGCCGCGTGCAGGAAGACGGCTCTATGAGTTGTAAACTGCTTTTGTACAAGGGTAAACCTGAATACGTGTATTCAGCTGAAAGTACTGTACGAATAAGGATCGGCTAACTCCGTGCCAGCAGCCGCGGTAATACGGAGGATCCAAGCGTTATCCGGATTTATTGGGTTTAAAGGGTGCGTAGGCGGATTGATAAGTTAGAGGTGAAATGTCCGGGCTCAACTCGGGAACTGCCTCTAATACTGTTGATCTAGAGAGTAGATGCGGTAGGCGGAATGTATGGTGTAGCGGTGAAATGCTTAGAGATCATACAGAACACCGATTGCGAAGGCAGCTTACCAATCTATATCTGACGTTGAGGCACGAAAGCGTGGGGAGCAAACAGGATTAGATACCCTGGTAGTCCACGCAGTAAACGATGATAGCTCGTTGTCGGCGATACACAGTCGGTGACTAAGAGAAATCGATAAGCTATCCACCTGGGGAGTACGTTCGCAAGAATGAAACTCAAAGGAATTGACGGGGGCCCGCACAAGCGGAGGAACATGTGGTTTAA
>OFFL01000599.1_pt1 | contig 37306 bp, 33 predicted proteins | sample 1521391 | NCBI WGS metagenome assembly OFFL01 (sample SAMEA3504082, study PRJEB24116) | mouse gut metagenome | biome: mouse gut; feature: mouse-associated habitat; material: faeces | place: Denmark | collected 2011
CAATGTTAGACTATAATCAATATATGAGCTGCCATACGGCATTGCTCAGGGGGTTATTTTGTAAGGACTAGCGAGTCATTTGCGGAGAGACGCTAGTCCTTTTTTCATTTCCTCGTAATGCGCTTTTTACGGCGTGAGGAACGCATATGTCTGCACAGGTCTTTCACCAGATGAATGGTAATCTGGATACTGGTCAAGCACAGAGCCAAAATCGAAACTGCGTAATAAACTGCAAGCATCTCATTCATACATATACGCCTCCCTTCCCGGTGTTTCGTAAGCCTTAGGTTGGGAGCAATAAATAAGGATAACATCACAATAGCAATGCTTTTTATCCGCTGAGCCAAACTTGATATACCCCCCGCCCAGCACCGAGGCCTGGCGAGAAATAAATCCTGAACCAATTATACCGGAATTTTTTGTAAATTACAAGGATTTTCCTTCGACATTTTGTGCTATATGGTTTCGTACAACAATCTCCTCACAAAAATAGGCTCATGTTTACGCTGCGGCGTAATATAAATAAAAGAGGCAGAAGCCGGACAATGATACTGTCTGGTTTCTGCCTCTTGTGTTTTTGCAGCGCAATCTTTTTTCGCCGTTACACATATTCTAAACTCATGGGTGAAAAGAATTCTCCGCATATGAGCTTTTTCTCAATTATTTTTCTTTTGCTTCTGTCTGTGCCTGTCTGCGATTCAGCTGATTGACTGCAATGCCAACGCCGAACAGTGTCCAGAAGATAGGCGCCACGGACACGATGGAGTCATTGAAAAATCCCGCGCCCAGATATCCGATGATGGCCAAGGTAAGCGCTGCACCAACAGCCTGCTGCGCGCCGTATTCTTTGCGCAGAGCGTACAATTTGAAGCCGTCAACCAAATATGCCGCCATCATCACCAAGAAGGCTAATAAAGCAATTCCGCCCTCGTTGATGCCGATTTGCAAATACAAATTGTGCGGTTTGTCTACAATCATTTGCGTGGTGTCATAAGCGTACAATTTGCCTAAAAGATCGCCCTGCGGAAATTCGGCGAAGAACGTATCCGGCCCTTTCCCTATCAACAGACTGTCTAACAAAACTGGGAAACTGCGAGACCAAATATAGCCGCGGGCTGAGCCCAATTTTTCTTTGCCCTGGAAGCCGATAGACGGCGCTTCCTCATAAGCGATTTTGTTCATACGGCTGTCGACAAAAGCAAAGCCTTCATCGTACAAACCCAAGATAAATTCAATCTTATCACCCAAATAAATGCCTAAAAATGGGGTGTTTACTTCATTGATCGGCACATATTGCAACTCCATTTTATAATTGCCAGCCGTTAAGCTGCAATCCTCTGCCGGCGCCGTCAAATTTTGTCCGTCGCCAGTGGAGAATACTGGCTGACCATTGCTGTTCTTCTGAATGTGCAGCGTGCCATCCTGAAATGTAATTGTCGCAGAATCCGCCTGCAAATCAATATGACGCACGGCAATCTGGTCGTGATAATCTACATCACTGCTGGATACCAGCGTTTTCATATCATTGAGCAAGCTGGGAATACGCGCCAACGCCAAACCGCCAGTGGCCAGATTGACTACAAACACGAAAAGCACCAGCGCCGCCACACAGCCGGCAGTAATCTTACCATGCTGCAACAGCTTTTTGCCAAAGAAAATCAGAAAGCAAACTGCCGCCAAAACCAGACCGATAATACCAGCGCGGGATGTACTGCCTAAGAGTAGAAACAGCGAAATGGCTGTCATCACAGCACAGAAAATTTGCTGTTTACGATTCTTCAAAAACAGTGCCAGCACCAAAAATAACGGTACCATCATAGCACTGAAGCTGCCCATATAGTTGTAGTGATACATCGTGCCATAGATTTTGCCCCGTTCAAAGAGCATTTTCAATTCGCCCTGGGAACGATAAGTCTCTGGAATAATCAATTTCTTGCCAAATTCGCTGGTAAACAAATCATGCCCGAAAAATTGAAATACCCCCAGAAAGCCCATAATCGCTGTCAAAACGCCCAACGGCAAAACAATATATTTGAATTGGGGATGATGGGTGTACGCCCACCATGCATAAAGCATGATAAGCAGATAAATGAGAATCATACCCAGCCCTTCACATCGTTCTGGACCGCCCCACATAGCAATACTCTTGTAGTCGGAAAAAACTGTAGACAAGATTGCGAACAATGCAAATACTGCCACAGCGCCAAAATAGAGATACATACCGCGATTTTTTGCAAAATGGTCCTGCAATCCCTGCGCCTTGTAATAGCCAAATACACACAGCATGTAGATGGCTGTCAAAATTAATGCCCGCGATTTATAAAAAGAGAAAAAATCCGCAGCCTGGTTTTGCGTCCAGAATGCGCGCACATTTTCCGGAAGTGTAATCAAATTCATCTGTACAATGAGTGGAATCACAGCCAGTACTAAAATGAGCGGTACAAACAATGCCGCGCCCAAACGCAGCGAGAGTTTCCCTTGTTTATGGGCATTGGCTGCACCTTTACTTTTTTTTGCCATAGGAAAAATACTCCTTCCATGTCGATTATTTCAGCATTTATTTATTTGTTTTTAAATGATAGAACGATTTATTATAGCATTTCCTGTTCATCATAGCAATCAAATTTTCGCGCATCGTATTTCTTCTTGATCCTCTGTAGCGTGCTTTTACTGATGCCAGTCATTTCACTTACCTGCCGGTATGTATAACTGTCCAGCAGCATCACAGCCTCGACCAAGGCTTCTTCTGTGTACTTGGGAGGTCGACCTTCCAGGTATCCCGATTTAGTTTTCGCAATGGATTTTCCTTCTGCTGTGCGCTGCAAAATCATATCTCTTTCAAATTCAGCAAAACCCAGCATCACTGTCAAAATTAATTTTCCGGTAGGCGTGTTGTCTATGGTCCCCATATTCAGAATATTGACACGCACACCCCGTCCCAATAAATGCTGTACTACGTTAATACCCTCTACGGTATTGCGTGCAAAGCGATCCAACTTGGTAATAATGAGCGTATCCCCTTCCTTTAAAATCGCCAGCAGCTTGTTAAAATTGGGACGAGAAGTTTTTGTACCAGTGAATGCATCCTGATAAAGGATCGTCGCGCCATTTTGCCGCAAAATCCGCTCCTGTTCCTCTAAACTGTTGCCCTTCACTTGTCCCACTGTGCTCACGCGCATGTAGCCATAAATCATGTTGTTGTGTCCCCCTTTAAATTTTTTCTAACATCGGCATAAACACCGACGCCAAAAGGATAGAATATTGTAATGTAGATTGAGAAGATATGCGCGGTAAGGTATATTACATAGTTCATACACCTTAATGTTAAGTAAAATTATATAACAAATAGGAAGTATTCTTCAATTTTTTTCTTTGATATCGCGAAAATTCCTATAATTTACACAAAAATCTAATGATAAAAGTTGCAAGAAATACAAATCCTATGGTAAAATTATTAGTCACGAAGATGTTTTTTATAGGATTCTGACAAAGACAGGAGAATGAAAAATGAATTTAGTAGAACAGGTTACCGCACAATTGCGGAATGAAATTGAAGAAGGCATTGCAGAGGCGAAAGCCGCAGGCCGTTTTGAATATATGGACATGCCTGCATTTGTTGTAGAAGTACCGAAAGATAAATCTCATGGAGACTTTGCCACCAATGCCGCCATGCTGCTCACAAAACAGGCAAAAATGAAACCGCGAGATATCGCCCAAGCCATTGTAGACAGTCTGCCCAAAGAGAGTAAACTGATTGAAAAAGTAGAAATTGCCGGTCCCGGTTTTATCAATTTTTACTTGTCCCCTAATTGGGTGTATGACATTCTGCCAATTGTGGAAGCGCAGGATACTGCTTACGGTTCCGTGGATTTGGGACACGGAGAAAAAGTACAAATCGAGTTTGTCAGTGCCAACCCTACCGGCTTGCTGCACATGGGGAACGCGCGCGGCGGTGCATTGGGCGACTCCCTGGCCAATTTGCTCAAAATGGCTGGATACGATGTCACCAAGGAATATTACATTAACGATGCCGGCAATCAGATTGTCAATTTGGGACTCTCTTTGGAAGCCCGTTATCGTCAGGAACTGGGCGATGTAGATTATCCTTTCCCGGAAAAAGGTTATCACGGCAAGGATATCATCGATACCGCCAAGCGCATTATCGCAGAAGTAGGCGACAGCTATCTGCAGCTGCCTGAAGAAGAACGTCAGCAGAAAATGATTGCCACTGCACTGGAAGAAAAACTCTCTGCAATCAAAAGCGGTCTTCACGAATTCGGCGTAGATTATGATGTTTGGTTCAGCGAAACCACGCTGCATGAAAGCGGTGCGATTCAGGAGGTTGTAGATTTGTTGACCGAAAAAGGCATGACCTACGAAAAGGACGATGCATTGTGGCTAAAAACTACTTCCTTTGGTGATGAAAAAGACGAAGTGCTGATTCGCTCCAATGGAATTCCCACCTACTATGCAGCGGATATTGCTTATCACAAAAATAAATTCGACCGCGGATTTAAACGCGTGATCAATATTTGGGGTGCTGATCACCACGGCCATGTGGCCCGCATGAAAGGTGCAATGGACGCGCTCGGCTATGATTCTGAAAATCTCACCATTATGCTGATGCAGCTGGTACGGCTGTATCAGGGCGGCGAAGTCGTGCGTATGTCCAAACGTACCGGACAATATGTGACGTTGCAGGAGTTAATCGAAGATGTAGGGAAGGATGCTGCCCGCTATTTTTTCATCATGCGCAATCCTGACAGTCATCTGGATTTTGATTTGGATTTAGCGAAACAGCAATCCAGCGACAACCCTGTATATTATGTGCAGTACGCCCATGCGCGCATCAACAGCATTTTGGCTGCGACAGGTATGCCTACGCCAAAAGCTGCTGACTGTGATTTGACATTACTAAAAGAAGAAGCCGAATTGGCGCTCATTCGTAAAATTGCCGATTTGCCCAACGAAATCGCCTATGCTGCCGAAGAGCTGGCACCCTATCGTCTGGCCCGTTATGCGACAGATTTGGCCACCATGTTCCACAGTTTCTACAATAGCTGCCGCGTTTTAACCGACGACGTCGCATTGAAAAACGCCCGTCTGGTATTGGTAAACGCTGCCCGTATTGCACTGCGCAATGTACTCACCCTATTAGGCGTATCTGCGCCAGAACGGATGTAGTCGGCAAAAATGTTTTCTCAAAGTTTCTGCAGAAAAATAAGCAGAACGATATTTCATCATTATCAAAATCGGAAACTCTTATTTTAAGGGTTTCCGATTTTGCATATCGCAAAAAACCACATTTTGTTTTATAATAGCAGGACGTGTTCTTGACAGAAATTCCACAATTTCCGTATATTTCAATATTCCTTTCTCCACCAGTCAATGTTATAATGAAATTATCTTTAAGAAACAGGAAACTAAACCTTCGGGGAGGTAGGAAATTTATGACACGAATCTTTTGTAAAAATGGACTGGCTTTTTTGTTGAGCGCAGTCATATTATTTTGCACCGCCGGCATAGCTTTGGCTGACGATACCTATCATGTAACCGTATCGGAAAATGCCCGTATCGATATTCAAATCACCGACAGTCAGGGGCGCTCTGTAGCGCCGGGACAACCCATCGGCGAAATCAGCTACATTATTAAAAGTAAACCGGAAAACGCCAAAGTAAGTACTTACACCGCAAATGATTCGGAACTGGAAAGTTCGGGCAAACTGACCATGGCATTTAGCTGTGATAAACCCGGTACTGTAGAAGTACAAACCTTTATCCGCCTGAAAGATGTTGCCCGTTACTATACAGGTACGCATACCATTCAGGTAAACGAAACAAAAAAAGAAGATAGCGTGATTGTCATTATGTCCATCGGTTCTAAGCAGTTCATCGTAAATAATGATGTGGTACAAACAGACGTAGCACCGCTCGTCAAAGAAGGACGCACCTATGTGCCCCTTCGTGTTCTGAGCAATATGTTTGACGCTACATGCAACTATGACTCCACGACACAAACCATCACCATTACCAAAGGGGAGGACTCTATCACGATGACGGTAGGTTCACCGATCTACACATTAAATGGAGCAACCCATACGATGGATGCAGCCAGCTATATTGCCGATGGCCGCACCATGGTACCCATCCGTTTTATTGCCAATGCTTTCGGCAGTGTGATAAAACCTACGTACAATCAATCCGGTGAGGTAGCGGATATCATGATTCAAATGTAAAAATATACAACGTTATGCATAAGCTTTACTTGCATAATATTTCATAATCGTGCATGAAAATGATTTTTTCACTGCACGATTTTTTATTTCCTCTAGTGCCATCTCCCTTTTTATTACAATAAATCTTTCACAGAAAAATAATTCCTTTTATCCTAAATAAAACTAAAAATACTTTATTTTATATAAATATCCATTAATACGGCTGCTTGTCCCAAAACTCATGAGTTTTGAATATCCTCCTGTGGTGGACTTTTTCCAGAAAAGGCGCATATTTGGATTCTTTTCCAATGTCCGGCGCGACAGAAAACCGACCGAGAAATATCCTAGGAGGGAAATAAATTGAAAAACAAAAAATTATTTGCAATCTTGACATTAGTGTGCTTCATGATGACATTAATGCCAGTTGCTGCTTTCGCTGCACCAGGGGATGCTACAGTGATTGATGGAAAAAATATTTCTACAAAAGTCGCTGGAACAGATTTGGAAGTAACATTGACTTATGAAAAAGCAGCTACAACAAGTACCGCTTACATTTATGCGCATCAGTCTCCAGCTAAACAAGTAGCAACAGTTAATGTTCCAAAAGATTCCACATCTGCTACAGCAACTGTTGCAATGGCTGATTTATACGTAGGTGATATGATTGGTGCCATTATTGCATCTTCTACACCAGCCGCTGATTCTATTGCTGCTGTAGAAAAACAGACAAACGGACCAAAAGTTACATCTGCTCAGAAAGACCCGAACATTGACAATACTGCATCTTATGTAAGTACTGTAAAGTCTAATCCAACTGTTGATGTAAACGATGATGTCAAAATCACTTTTGATTTCCGCAACAGCGAAGATTATTCTCTGTCTGGGAAAGCGGCTGGTGTATATGTTTGGGCAGTAGAAAAAGGTGATAATGTACCTACAACCGCATTAGTAGGTGCTACCGATACTGCTAGTAATTTAAAAAATGTAAAAGAGTTAAATGTTACTAATGGTAACGAATATGCTATTCAGTTCAGCCGTGCTGGTGAATACACAATTTACGCTGCTTTGAAAAGTGGTTTCACCGCTTCTGGTACCACTCAGGCAGAATTGATGAAAAACGCTACACCTATGTTGAAATCTGATAGTAGCTACAAGACAATCAAAGTTGAAAACAACGCTACTTCTGATGCTAAAAACAAGGTAGAAGTTGTTACTCCAAGTGGTGACAATACTAAATATGCCGATGGTGCTACCATCCTGAACTTAACAGTTGACGCTGACAGCGTTGAAAAAACTGGTGTCAAACTGAAATTCTATGATCAGAATGACAAAGTGCTGACCGGCAAAGAAGTAAAAATCGAAACAAACAGCTCTAACATCACTGTTAGCAAAGAAAAAGCAACAACAGACCGTTTTGGTACAATTTCTTTCGACGTAGCTGGTTACAGAGATGGCGACTACAAAATTTATGTATCTATCGGTAGCTTTGAAGTAGTAATCAACGTAACTGTTGGTGCTACCTCTCCTGCATATATTAATGTTGTGAAAGAACCAGCTAATCCATTAGCTGCAGGCGAATACAGCGCATTGGAAAATGAAGTGCGTTTCTCTATCACCGACATTAATGGTAACGCTTTAACTTATGAAGACATTCTGTCTGCTGTAAGTGCAAACAAATATTCTTTGCCAAAAGCATTCACATCTGATACAGATGCAAACGAAAACTATGTAGCTATTCTGTCTCAGCCAACTGCTTCCAAATTGGAAAACAGTGATGTGAAGTTGGTAGTAGACAACACTAAATCTTATTTAGATACCAATAATAGAACTGTACATCCATACATGACTTTAGACTTTGGCACCGCTGTAGTAGCAGAAGGTGACTATGAAGTAAAAGTTACTTTGGATAATGGTAAATATGTAACTGTTAAATTCACCATTAAAGAATTCCAGACACCTGTTGAAATTGAATTGGTATATGCTGCTCCATCCGTTGAATTAGGTGGTACAGCAGTAGTTGATAAACTGAACTACGTAGATGCTAACGGTGTTAGAAAAACAGCACGTGGTAAAGTAGATATGGCTGCTACTGGCTATGCAATCAACAATTTTGTAACTGAAGGTAAAGAACAAGGTAAATTAACTGCAAAATCTGATGAAAAATATTTAGGTTCCAAGATTACTGTAACTGCTATTGACAGCCGTTACAACCTGACTAAATCTGTAGATTTAAAAGTTGTTGACGAAGCTGCTGCTTTAGCATTCAGCACCAAAACAGCTGAAGTAAACGTAAACAATAGAATCAATGTAACATTGGTAGATAGTGAAGGTAATAGAGTTGCATTTGGTAACAGAGAGAATGCTGCTAAGAGTGAAATCAACTATGTAGTATTAGATAAACCAGCTGATGCTAAAGTATCTGTATCTACATCTTCTGCTGATAACAACCTGTTAACAGCTGGTTCTTTCGTAATGAACCTGACTTCCAATAAAATTGGTAATGTAACTGTTCAGGCTGTTGCAAAAATCACTGAAGTTAACACAAGTGGTTCTACTAACAACGTAACCAAATACTACACTGGTACCCAGATCTTCGCTGTGGGCACTGGTTCTGTAGGTGATGTTGTAGTTATGTCTATCGGTTCTCATGAAATCGTTGTAAACGACAAAAAAGCTACTATTGATTCTGCTCCAATGATTCAGAATGACCGCACCTTCGTACCATTCCGTGCATTGGCTGAAGCATTCGGCGCTGAAGTTGCTTACGATGAAGCTACTCAGGCAGTAACCGCTAAATTGAACGGCGTAGAAGTTGTAATGACCATCGGTTCCGCAACTTACACTGTAAACGGCGCAGAAAAAACTGCTGACGTTGCTCCATTCATCAATGGTTCCAGAACCATGGTTCCTGTAAGATTCGCTGCTGAAGCTTTCGGTATTAAAGTTATCCCAACTTATGACCAGAACGGCGCTACAGCTGATATTCTGTTCAATCTGTAATCTGTAAGATTATTTGAAATTGAATAAATGTGAATCGACAGAGCTCCTCATTTGAGGGGCTCTGTTTTGCTGTTGTGAGGGTTATACAGTGATTCTAGTGGCTATTGCAAATGTTTCATAGTAACATTTTGCCTATTGTCTTTGTAAAAGAAAACCCATTTTTCTCTTGCAAAGATGGCACAAAACAAGTATAGTGAAATAAAAGGAATTGCTATTCACATTTAAAATTTACATTATGAAAAAGGAGAGAACCGTATGGATGTAGCTTCACTCAAAACAAAGGATTGGCGCAAAAAATATAGCGCATTTATCGGGGAAAGTAAAAAAGTCGATTATTACACAAAAAAATTTGAAGAGATGAAGCGCAAACAGAGTAAAATCAGCTTCAATATTTGGGCATTGCTGTTCAACTTTTACTGGTGCTTTTACCGCAAAATGCTAGGCTGGGGATGTATCGGCATGGTGCTTAGCTTGGGTACACTTTATCTCAATTTTGCTTTTGGCTGGTCTACGGCTTCCATGATAGTTTCTTTGGGACTATCTCTGTTCTTTGGATTTTTCGGCAATTATTGTTATATGAATTATGTAGAACGCTCTATTGCCCGGGCTATAAATATGGACAGCGCTAAAAAAGAGAAATACTATAAAGAAAATGGCGGGGACGGCACAAAGATTCTTCTCTGTATGATTTTTGTATGGCTAGTGATGATGTTTGCGCTCACGGCATCCTTTGGCCTTCCAAATAATATGACATGAAATACCACAACTGAATAAACTAATCAAGCGATATACGGACTTAAATAGTAAGTTCCTATATCGCTTTTTCTTTTTAAGAAGTTATTTCATAATAAAAACATTATAGGGTAAATAAAATTTTGGCATTTCCACAAAAGAAACATTTATGATATTCTTAGTTCAAGAAGGAATAGAATGTATTGGCCAATACGAATACTTCTGATATTTTTTATATGTTAAAGATGCTTTAAAAGGATGTTACCGAACTGTTCTAAATTATTTTCATAAGGAAAGAAGGAATACTGTTATGAAGATTATTGATTTTCGCTTGAGACCACCGTTTAAAGATTTTTTAAATGAAGATATGCACTTATTCCGCGCGGATGACCCATTTGTTACACGTTTCTTTAAGCAAAATGGATTTCCAATTCCAGAATCCCTCAAACAGCAGTCTATGGATTTATGCTTAAAAGAAATGGAAGAAGTAAATATCGAGTTGGCAGTATGTGGTGCCCGTCTAGGAGTATCGAACGATACATTAACTGAATTGGGCGAAAAGTATCCGCAATTTAAATGTGTAGCTACTTACGATGTTATGAACACAGAAGAGGGCTTAAACATTATTGATAAATATATTGCAAACGGCCCGTTGATTGGAATGGCTGTCGAAACACTCCTTTATGATATTACCTACGCTGATGACCGTATTTTCCCCATATATGAACGAATGCAGGAATTAGGGAAGTTCGTTACACTCACAACAGGGGCGGGCGGAAATACACTGGAATTAACAAAACCAGAGTATATTGATAAAGTAGCAAGAACTTTCCCCAACTTAAATATTATTATCAGTCATGCGGGCTGGCCTTGGGTAGAACAAGCCTGCTGGATCGCCGCCAGCAGACCGAATGTATATTTAATGCCTGATTTATATTTATGCAATGCACCTGGACATCAGAGTTTCTTGAGTGCTGTTAACTACCAGCTGCAAGACAAGGTGATTTATGGCTCTGCTTATCCATATAATAACATGGTTTACGCAGCTAAATTTGCTCTAAAATATGTTCGCCCAGAAGTACAGCAGAAATTTATGTACGACAATGCTGCCAGAATCTTAGGCTTAAAATAAGCAATAAAAAGCTTGCAACAAGGAACCTTACAAAATGCAAGGTTCCTTGTTCAATAAAAAATTATGCTGGATTCGGAGCATAGCTGTCTTTTATTTCATCCAAAACAATTCTTTCAACACTAGTCAACCGATTTATCGGTTTATGTAGCAACCAGTGGGTTATTCTCTCATTTTCAAGAGCTTTTATTGGAAAACCTTTTATACAATTTGCCTGTGTATATGGATGCATAGATATTAACGAAGCGGGCATAAGTGCAACCATATCACTATTTGCCACTAAAGATATAATTTGCTCAGCAGAACCAACCTTCACCATCTGTGCAAACTGAAAATATTTATTGTTCAATAAAATATCATAAGTACGATCAGCACTTGTAAATGTAACCAACGTAAGTTTTTCAAAAATTTCCTGTTCAATTATAGTATTCTGATGAAAATATGGGGTTTCCTTGCCCATAATCAATACAAGAGCATCCTGGTATAATGGTGTGATCTCCCATGGAATTGTACAATTTTTTAATACTGTCTTTATGTATAGCTCTTGGGAGGCAGAGCTTGATAATATTCCAATTGCAAATTCATTTTTTCCAAGACGAATTTGCTCCAATAATTGTGAAGATGAAAGTTCCTGAGAATTCACTTGTAAACGAGGATATTTTTTCCGCAACTGTAATTGAATCTTGGGGAGGAAATATGAGCAACAAATCCAAACGGCGGCAATATCTATTGTGCCAAAAACTTCAGTTTGAGTATCTGCACTTAATTTCCAATTATAGTAGATATCCAATATAACAGGTATTTCGTTAATGATTTTCTGCCCATGTTCTGTAGGTATCACACCATAGCTATAACGTTGGAAAATTGGAAATCCCATTTCTGTCTCAATATTACTTAGAATAACCGATAACGCTGGCTGCGCCATATGTAATGAATTGGCAGCTTTTGTAATTGATTTACAATTTGCAATCTCAAGAATATATTCTAAATGTTCAATTTTCATTTATTCACCACTTCCTGAGAGTTATTGATATTTTTATTTATTATATAATTTTTTTAGGAGTCTGTAAAGAAGGGGGCAAATCCAGATGACCGCAATTACAAATAAAAAAATCGATACAGGTAGTCTTATAAAATGGCTCATTATTTTAATCGTTTTTGCAGCAATCATGTTCGTTCCAGAAACAGAAACATTTACTTTCGCAATGAAATGGTTTTTTTCCACAACAGCAGTTTGCCTTTTGGTCATGGCATTTGAATTAATGCCTTTGGCCGCACCAGCGGTAGCCATGCCATTGCTTTGGTCGATACCTGGTATCATTCCCTGGGAGACATCTTTCTCTGGTTGGGCTAACAATATTTTTTGGCTGATGTGGGGCTCTTTCCTGTTGGGCGAAGCTGTAGACCAATGTGGCTTTATGCGTAGAATTGCTTTATGGTGTGTAAACAAATGTGGCGGCACTTATAATGGTATCGTGTGGGGTATGTTTTTTTCCGGCCTTGTCCTGAATATGTTAATGTCAGGAAGCGGTTCTGCAATTATTCTTATCTTAGCTTGCTCGCTGGTTAAAACATTGCAGTTAGAGCGCAAAGCTGCAAATATTTTAATTGTTGTGAGTTGTACTGTCGCAGTTGGTTTTATCTACGATTTGTGGTTTAGTCCACTTAGTTTAACTGTGTTCACTCAAGCCATCCAGGCTCATGTGCCAGATTATAGTTTCTATTGGTATGACATGATTTTGTGGAAACTGCCAAACTGGATTTTAGTTTTCGGTTTCATTATTGGAATGATGAAAGTTTTTAAAACAAAAAACATTGCGCTTCAAGGCGGGAAAGAATATTTCGAAGCAGAATTAGCTAAAATGGGTAAAATGAGTATTCCTGAGAAAAAAGCCGCTGTCATTTTGATTGCCTTAATCGCTTATGTATTGTCAACACCGTTAACTGGTTTAAACATAAACTATGGTTTCATTGTAGCCGCATTGGTTTGCTTTTTGCCAGGAATTTCACTCGCTGACGAACAAATCTTTAAACGTTTAAATTTTTCGTTGTTAATTTTTATTGCAAGCTGCTTGGGTATTGCTGGTGCAGCAACTTATTGTGGCGCTACACAATTGATGGCGTCTGCATGTGCAAGTGTACTCGGTAATTTCGGCGCTATCGGCACAACATGGGCCACGTTATTGATGGGTGTTATCGCAAATTTTGTTTTAACGCCAGTCGCTATGCAGCTGATCTTCCCTGATATTTTAGTGCAAACAGCGCTGAATATGGGAATCAATCCAATGCCTGTTCTATATGTTATGAACTTTTCCTGCGACATTTTGTTTTTACCCTATGAAGCTGGCATGTACCTAATGGTAATGGGCTTCGGTGTAATGAGTATGAAAGATTTTATAAAGTGGATGGGTATGAAAGCAGTTGTATTCTCACTATTCTTTATGCTGGTCGTATTCCCATTATGGTATATCTTAGGACTTTATACGCCATTACTTTAATTGCACCTTGATTCTATATTCAAATAAAATCATTTCAAAATACAAAAAGAAGGATATTCTATCTGTCTTTACAATAAGAATATCCTTCTTTTATACTACGCAACACAAACTTTCAATACACTTTTACCGAATAAAATTGGTATTGATCTTTGCCTCTCTCTGTGGCAGTTCCAAGCCTGCTTCTTTTCCCGCTTGAATAGACTTCATCAGCCAAGCCATGTTGAGCCCCAGCGTGCGCATGGTCTGCATTCCCTCGCCGTCCTGTTTCACTTCTTCTGGCGTGTTACCATGCACCATATTCCAATATTGAGAACCTACAATCGGCATATTGCTGATGGTGAAATATTTGTTGATTTGCTCAAAGGTTGCTGTAGCGCCGCCGCGACGGCAACTCATAACGGCTGCTGCTGGTTTGTAAGCAAACAGATTGCCCCGGCCATAAAAAGCCCTGTCCATAAAGGATGTCAGCATACCAGAAGCTGAAGCGAAATGCACCGGAGACCCAAATACAAAGGCGTCGGCTTTTTCTGCCTTATCCAAAAATTCATTTACTGTATCTGCAATGACACAACGCCCTGTTTTCAAACAAGCGCCACAGCCCAAGCAACCGGAAATTGGCTTTGTGCCTACCTGAAAAATCTCTGTTTCAATGCCTTCCCGTTCCAATGCAGCAGCTACCTCACACAACGCAGTATAGGTGCAGCCCTTCGCATGAGGACTTCCATTAACCAATAGTGTTTTCATTGAACAACAACCCTTCCTCAGTAATTTCAGCAATGCGATGTTCATCGTTCATCTGCAATTGCTCATAAATAATCCAATGCGCACCCCATTCATCATTGTGCGCTAATGCCTGCGCATAAGCTACAGCTTCCAATTTATCACCGCAATTGATGGCTTCCTCACTGCCGTCTACAATACCCAGCGCCAGCATTTTTTTATAGGCAGCCTCCGATAAGCCGGTGAAGATAGTACGTACACCCTGCAGAGCCAGCGAATCTTTAATCTTGCCCAACGTAATAATTCCTGTAATATCTACCACCTGCGCATGACTCATATTGAGTACTACAATATCAGCGCCTTTACATTTTACTTCCAAGGAACTAATAATGCTTTCGGATACAAGGAAAAACATTTGTCCCTGAATGCTGAAGGATTTAATATATTTCTGGTTGGCACTACAGGGAACCGGATATTCTTCCAGATACCCATTGGCAACGCTGAACAGCATAGCCAATGCCGATACCATTGTACCAATTGCCACTGCAAAAGTCAAATCCACCACAACAGTCAGTACAGTTGTAATGGCAATCACTACAAAAGCTTCTTTTGAGGCACGGGCCAGACGATAACTTTCCCCATACTCAATCATACGCAGTGCTGTCCCCATCAGTACGCCACCCAGTACCGCCAGTGGAATGCCTGCCGCCAAATCGCCAAACACAGCAATCAGCAAAATCAGCACCAAAGCATGAATAATCCCTGACATGCGGCCACGACCGCCTGCATTGACATTTACTACAGAACGGGCAATGGCACCGGTACCAATTAAGAAGCCAAAACAGGCTGCCACAGTATTGGCAATCCCCTGCCCTAAGATTTCTCTGTCGCTGTCATGTTTGGTACTGGTCATCTCATCTACCACAAGAGCAGACAGCAACGATTCAATCGCGCCCAAGAGCGCCAGTGTCAGCCCCGCCTGGCAGAGATCCATGATATTCATGGCAAAAAAGTTTGGAATCTGCAGCGACGGCAGCGCCAAGGGAATCTGCCCCACCACATAAGCCTCTGGCATAGGCAGCCAAATCTTAGAAACTACTGTCCCTACAATCACGGTAATGATGGCATACGGCAACTTTTTATTAATCATAGGCAATATCAGCATCAATATGATAGACAATGTGCAAAGTATAGGACTCATATTGAAATACTTAAACTGGTTGATAAAAATCAACATGCCAATCCCATTGGTAAATCCCACCATAACCGGTTTGGGAATCAAGCGAATATATTTACCCAGCTTCAACAATCCCATAATGATTTCGAAGATGCCGGCCAAAATCATAGAAGCGACTAAGCCTTCCAACCCATACTTGTCTGCCATGCTTACCAGCACAACTGTCATTGCACCAGTAGGCCCCGAAATCTGCGCTTTGGTACCACCAAACATTGAGGCCAAAATCCCTGTGCAAATGGCGCCATACACACCAGCAGCAGCACCCGCGCCGGATAATACACCGAAACTAAGTGCCAACGGCAGCGCAACAAAGGCTACGGAAATCCCGCCGATAATGTCACCCTTTAAGGTAGACAGAATTTCTTTCTGTATAAACATTTTTACTTTCTCCAACAAAGCCCTCTCCCTTTTACTTTCTTATTCACACCGCACAAATTTTATGCGTCTATATCATGCCAACGGAAAGTCGGCAGTTATTTATTATACACCTGCCCTCTCCCTCTGGCTAGTGAATTTTTTATTTTTATGCATTTTTCTTGGTATTAATCTTACATACTTTCTTAAAATTATTATAAATAGTGTCTATATATACAAGATTCCTATTCGTTCTAAAAAAAGGTTGTGCCACAAAATCGCGACACAACCTTTCCAGATACAACCCTCTCTTTATTCCATAAAATCTAAATCTTCCGCATCTTTTATCAATGCGCGCATCTGTGCTAAAAATTGCTGCACCTCATCATCAGAAAGGAGCAACAATAAAAATATAAGCGATGACACAGAAAAAGAATGTTTGCCCCGTTTCAGGTCAGTATAGTTACGGGTTGTCACCTGTAGCAGTTCCGCCATCCGTTCTTGAGAATAGTAATGCTTGTTTCGGTACTGTTCTGCCAGATCACGAAGGTATGGTTGAAATAATTTTGTACAGGAATGCAGAATAAATCCTCCTTTCTTCATTTGGCTTCAGAAAGATTATATCCCGTTCTGCCACCTGTTTCCATGGAGCTCTCTTCTAACTCTCGCATATTTTCACGAAATTTTTATTTTTAAGAAATATTTTGTCATATTCGTATTCTTCTTAATCAATTACTCAGCAAACTTCACCGTATCCAACGTAATGTTGCCTTCTTCGCTGGTCACAGACAAAATATTTTCTCCCCTGCCCTCCAAAAGCAATAAATCCTGCTCGGTCAACGCTGTGGGAATTGTTTTCTTCCAGGGCTTTTTCTTGCTGGAAGCCGTAAGCACACCACTGCCTGTGTGTAAATCCAGCAACAGGTTGTCCGTCCACTTTTTCGTGCCCACATGGATATCCCCCCACTCACTGGAAAGCTCCCAAATGCCTTTTATTTTGCTTGTAAGCGCTTCCAAATCACCGGACTTGCTGTGATACCTCCAGTAACGCAACTCGTTGTCCAGCAAATTTGTATCGCCATCCCTGTTCTCTATATCCAGATGGTGAATCCGACTGTGATTAACCTTGATTTTCGAGGTATTGCTCAGCAATTCAGCTTTTTGCAAATCCGCCCTATACAGATCTATGGAGCCATAGGCTACATCTGCGATTAATTGTTTGCTCTTGCACTGATAGAATGCAACATGTAAACGATCTCCATAGGCGGCCAACTCATCATAGCTGCGTTTAGGCAGCAATACACGCATGGTCAAATTATCTTCATAGCGGTTGCCATAGGCGTTGGCAGTTACGGGATATTGAGCTAGCTTGATTACCAATCTCCCCTTTTCATCCTGTTGCCAAACAGCGTGCTGATTGACATAACCACTTCCATATAACTGCACTTTAATCTCACGTATATCATAACTAGAAGCAACCTCCACAGTAACCCCTTCTGCATGAAGCTCCACAGCTTGTACTCCATCCGCGCTGATAGTCTCACTATCAGCCACTGCTACTTTAGGTAATCCGCCTCGCCAATCAAACAGATTATAACCCAGAAGCAACAAAAACAACGCACCAAACACAAGCCAGCCAATCAATAACAGCCATAAAGGCTTCCCTTTTTTCCATATCCGCAAGGTACGCAGCCGCACATACATCACCACCAGTTCCGTCGTTTCAGTTCTTTTTATTGTATCACAACTCGAAGCCCTGTCACAACTCTAAAACAGCGATTTTTCAGAGTTTCTTCTGCAGCCTGCATCATAGATATCAGAAAGACCATTCTGTCAAACCAGTATTCTATTGGCGTCGCTGTGCCAACACATCCTCTATACTGTATTGGTACATATCCCAGCGCCCCAACGTTAAGGGATCATCTCCTGCCCGCACGTTGACAGGCTCTACCGTAAACGCCAACTGAATCCCCTCTTGTGCCAATACCCTCTTGGCTATATCGTTGTAATGCCCATAAGGATAAGAAAAATATTGGGTACCCTGTAATTTTTTCACCGAGCGCGCCACATCCTCTGTCAACTCCCCTTCTGATACCGTTGTCAATTTTCCCTTTCCGTTCCATGATAATTCGTGGAGATTGTCAGTATGACTAGCAAATTGAAACGTATCTTTCATCTCTTTGATCTCCGGCCAGCTGAGATACTGCAGTCCTGCTGCTCGAAATTCCTGAGGATGCTCCTCAATCCAACCTGTTAACGCAAAAATAACAGCTGTATATCCCGCCTCACGCAGCACAGGCATCGCATAAATTTTATTGCTGAGATATCCATCGTCAAAGGTAATCACAACACATTTTCCTGGCAGTTCTTCTTTTCCCTGTACAAAATCATCCAGCTGCCGCAAACTGATGGTATGGTAACCCTGCGCTTTCAACGTGGCAATATCCTGCGTAAACTGCTCTACGCTCACTGCCACGTTATTGTCTGCAAACATACCGGTCAGCGCGTCCTGCGGCAAGAGGTGATGATACATCAGCACTGGCACACTTGCCTGTGTGAGATCACTCTCTGCCTGCGTCGAGTTCTGCTCTAGTTGCGCAATTGTCAACGTAAACCATCCCAACATCAATAACACACCGCAAGCCAAAGCTATTGGCAATGCATCCTTTTCCCGAAAATATCGCATAAAAAATCACCCTACCTTTTTTGATAGGGTGTGTAAAACAAGCCTAATTTATTCCGGCAACAACCGAAACAAATTTTTTTCCAGTTGCACGCCGTCTCGCACTGGTTCTCCGGCCACAATGGCATCTGCTACCGCATGACAGATAAAATCTGTCGCCAAATGGACACTTTGCAGCAACGTCCGTCCCTGCAGCAGACCGCCAATCATCACTGCGGCGAAAATATCCCCGGTGCCTGGATAATCCACCGGCAACTCCTTATACTCTACAAATTGACATTGGTCGTTCTCTTTTTCATAACAGCAAACACACCGACCACCATTCCGCTTGTGTACCCCTGTCACAACCACCGCATCAGGGCCCATTTTTCCCAGAAGGGGCAGCAAGTGGCACAATTGCTCCGCATACAGTTTCGTGTCCGCTGGCAATCCCAAAAGCAATTTACATTCTGTCACATTGGGCGTGATAATGTCCGCCTCTCGAATCAATCCGGCCATTTGCTTCACCATGTCCATATCCATTGTATCATATAGCTCTCCATCATCGCCCAATACTGGATCAATTATTACCAGAGTATCCTGATTGGAAAACTCCTGCAAAATCTCCCGCATCATATGAATTTGCTCCGCCGAGCCCAAAAAGCCGCTGTAAATACAGTCAAAATCCATCTGTAGACTTTTCCAATGCTGCAAATACTTTGGCATGATTGGTGTCAAATCCACAAAAGTGTAATCATGGAAGCCGCTGGTTTGGCTGGACAATACCGCTGTAGGTACCGGACACACTTGCATTCCCATCACAGAAAGTACCGGTGTCACCGCCATCAGCGAAGAACGCCCCAAACCTGATAAATCATGTATCGCCATTACCCGTTTGAAATTTCGTTTCATTTTCCTGCCCCGTTTCCTTTTCTCACAATGATATTATTTTACACGAAAAAGGCATAAAAAAAAAGATGCTTCAGGGAAAAATCCTCAAAGCATCCATTAGCAAAGTCAGCCGATTTTTGTGTGTTTGATGGGTTAGTCGACTTATGCGAATCACTTCACAACTTTGCTTCTTTTATTGTACGTCATTCTCTTTTTTTTGACAACAAGTTTTCACAAAAACTTTTTTTATTATTGCAAATTTCGCTCAACCATGCTATATTTAGACCTCATAATCAAAACAAGCCCGTTCTCCCGCAACGCTTTTGATGATCGTGCCTACTGCCAAGTGTGCTGGATGAACCTGATAACAGTCCAGTGCCTCTACGCTATCAAACAGCCCTTCCAACATAAAACTGTGTGTGCTTGTGCCCACAGGCGCAATGAATACCTGCAGTTGACCAATGCCTGCAATCTGTTCCTTTAAAGCCTCTGTCTTTTCTTTAATTTCCTGTGCCTTTACCTGTCGTTCCTCTGTGGATATTTCATCAAAGAAACGAAACATTACGATATGCTTTACCATGCTTCTGCCCTCCTTTGTTTTTTTCAGTATAACATAAACACCCAAAAAAATCAGTAAAATTTCCACCATCTGCATGGTACGACATAGCAGGAAATTGGGCAGGCAGACTATCATTTTTCTTTAAAACTGCTTTTTTTCGTAGATTTTGCAGGAGATTTTATAGGAAATCAGCAGCGCAAGCAGTGAAATCAACAACGCGCCAAGCAATACTACGCTCTCAGTAACCATTACACCCTCAGAAACGGCAATTTCTAATCCGCCGCCATATTTTGTGACAATCCCTAACACACCGATAATCCCGCCGGCTACGCCGCAAAACAGAACTATAAGCAATCGCCCCTTTTGCCCCCACTTTAATATACAGGGAAACGCCAACGCTATAGTTACCAATCCGCCTATAATGGTAGGCAGACATCCCCGCATTATCTCCCGCAAATCACCGCCCAACAATAAGTCCATTGCTGCGTAGAATAGCAACGCAGCACCAGACACCAGCAAAGCAAATACATATTTGCTCCGGATGATTTGCCTTCGTGATACCGGCAAAGTCAATACATACCGGTCCCACTGGTACAGCTCATCGTAGGATAACGTATTAAACGGCAGCATAATCATTACGAGGATAACGATCGTAGCGGCAATATCAGGTGCCCCAGAAAAAAAACTAAACAAACTGTAAAGGATTATAAATATCAGATAAATTCCGATACCGTCTTTCATCATGAGGATATCTTTTCGCAGCAAACCTCTCATTTTTTTCACTCCAATTTATCAATTTATAATTTTTCCCCGCCTACTGCCGGGTACCTTTATTGAAAAACAGCATAATACTCTCCAATGTAGGACGCTCCAATGTAGGACGCTCCAAAGCAGCCGCAGCGTGTACTTCATTCCGCTTGACCAATGCCTCCAGTCCAAATTGGTGACGGCGCACCCGCAGCACAGCATTCTCGGGAATTTCCGCCAACTGTTCCTCGCTGCCCTTAAACACTGCATAGTCTTCCAGCAGCTGGTCCTTTTCCATATTCAGCTCTATGCGGCCCTCATGAATATACGCAATGTGATCGCACACCTTTTCCAGATCGCTGGTAATGTGAGACGCCATCAGAATTGCGTGATTCTCATCCTGCATGAACTCTAAAAACAAATCCAAAAGCTCATCCCGCACCACCGGATCCAGCCCGTTTGTGGCTTCATCAAGAATCAGCAGCTGCGCGTTATGACTGAGCGCAACTGCGATGGACAGTTTCATTTTCATGCCGCGGGAATAGGTTTTTATTTTGCTTTTTTCCGGCAATCCAAACCGCGCCGTCAAGCTGTAAAAGGTATCCGAATCCCAGCTAGAGTATAAATCCTCCATAATCCGGTTTATCTGTCTGAGATTCAACATTTCCGGCAAGCCGCGTTCATCCATCACCACGCCGATTTGCTCGTTGCGCTGTGCAGAGAAGGTTTCCGCCGGAATACCCAGCACCTCAATCTGACCGCCATCGGAGTGGAGCAAATTCAGCAGTAGTTTGATAATCGTACTTTTGCCCGCGCCGTTTTCCCCAATGAGGCCCAGAATATAGCCCCGAGGCAGCGCCAGAGAAATATCCTGCAATGTAAAATGTTCAAAATTTTTCCTCACATGATGCAATTCCAATGCGTATGTCATGATTCCTCTCCTCCATAAAGCAGTGCCAGCATTTCCTGCAATTCCTCCAGGGAAACATTGCCGATGCGTGCCGTTTCAATGGCCTGTGTCAGCTGTTCCTCCAGCTTTTGCAATTGTGCTTCCCGCACCAGCTCTGCATTTTTGCCGGCTACAAAGCTGCCCTTTCCCGTCTGTGAAGTGATAAAGCCTTCTCGTTCCAATTCCTCATAGGCCCGCTTGGTTGTGATGACGCTGACGCGCAATTCCTTGGCCAACAGACGCATAGACGGCAGCATGTCACCCTCATGCAATTGCCCACTGATAATCAGTGCTTTAATCTGACTGGCAATTTGTTCATAAATAGGTTTTCCGTTTAGATTGCTAATAATAATATTCATGATGTGCACCTCATGTTATATTGCATATATTCATTATATACAATATGCACAATTTGTCAAGAAGAAAGTATCGGAATTATTTTCATACCACAACAAAAGAGAAGCGACTTCAGATTCTTTTATCTGTTCATACACAAACAAAAAATTCTGAAGCCGCTTCTCTTTCTCTTATATTATAAATAACGGGTTCCCGTTACGCTTCTTCTCCGCCGATGGAGATAGAAACGACATCCTCCTCGTCCTCGGCTTTCTCCTGCGCAGTTTTAGGCAGCACATAAAGTTCTCCATACAAACGGCCCTGTTCGTCCCGACCCAGCAGTACAGCCTGCCGATTCTCGGTATCGGCCATGATGATTGTATTATCCGTATACACCGCACCGTTAGCAATGCTCTGTGCATCTTCCGGCAGCAATTCCATCTCTCCACCATCACCATAAAAATACCACCAACTGCCATCGGCAGTCTGCTCCAGCAATTTATGTTCCTGCATCTTTCCTTCTCGGATGATGTTCTGATATTGTTCTTTATGGGCGGCAGCAGCCTCTGCGTCATACTCCCAATTATCGGCATCATCCCCCACCCACTGTTTTAATAGTTCTTCCGCTTTAGTTTTATCTGCATCAGCCGCATCCAATGGCAGCTTAAACAAGACATTTACACCGCGGGCATCAGGATTTTCGCTCACATTTCCCGTTGTTTCATCATACAAAAATGTTCCATTGCTGATAGAAAACTCATCAGTGACAGCCAGCCACACATTGCGGTCCGCAAAAGCCGTTACGTCTCCGCATTCCACCAAACGGTACTGAATGCCGTTCTGCACAAACGCTCCGTAGCCGCCACCCATCGTAAAGATATTTACTTGCCAGGGAAGTTGTCCTTGAATCAGCGGCGTCACTAAAAAGTTTTTTTCTCCATATTCTTCGCTGGCGGTATCGGGCATAGGACTGCCATCAGCGTTTTCAATGGCAACCGCAGCATATAAACGATCCTGTCCAAGCTCTACATCAGAAGGCACATACTCACTGCAGACAGCGCCGGATACCAAGCCCAGCAAAGTAATGCGATAGCCGCCGGACTGTACCGATTGATTGATAAACAGCGCCTCTTCACTGGCAAAGGCTTTTTCTAAAGCATTGTTCTGCAACTCATGGGCAATCTGCGCAGGGCTCAGCAGCTGCCAAGCTGCTAAAGCCCCTGCTGGCACCGCTACCACCAATGCTGCGCCCAACACTGTCAAGCACAATGATTTGCGTGTTTTTTTTGATAACATGGTATATCGCTCCCTCATTTTCTCTATCGTTTCTCTTTGGATTTGTGCCGAGGGTACAGGACCTGTTTTTTCCGCCTGCAAACTCCGGCGCAATAAATCATCCAGTTTTTCGTCATTTTTCATTCCACGACACCTCCAATTTTTCTTTTAATACTTTTCTTGCTTTATATAATCTACTTTTCACTGTTCCCGTGGGAATCCGCAGCAAACTAGCAATTTCTTCTATAGAAAGCCCCACTGTATAATACATATATACCGGCAGCTTCCATTTATCCGGCAGTTCTGAGACAGCCTGACGGACCAATCTCTGCTGTTCCCACTGCAACGCCAGTTCCTCTGGATTGTTACAGTATGTCTGTGTCGGTTGTTGCTCCTCTTGTTCGTCCCATTGTCCCATAGGCGCGATGCGCTGCCGCCAAGCATATTTCCGACGGCGATTGCGCCACAAACGAGCAGCCACTGCAACCAAAAAGCCCTTGGGATTTTGCGCTGCGTCAATCTGCCAATGCAGCTCCACAGCTTTCAGGAATGTTTCCTGATACAGTTCCTCTCCTTCCTGGCGAGAACCTGTCAGTTGATTGCAAAAGGCATACAACACACCTCCGTATTGCTCCGCCAATTGCTCTAAACCTGCCAGTTCCATTGATGCTCCTCCCTTCTATATCCAACTTACGGCCGTTCATTTATATATTGTCATAACCAGAAAAAGCGGTTCATTTTCTATGTATTTTTTCTTTGTTCTATTCAGTATGTTGTCCCACTCTGCCACTTTGAGTGCCTGATCACTGACGCATCGCGTCATATTTCTGAAAAATTTCAGGCACTCAAGTGACATATGGCTTTCTGTCTCCGTCATCGCCGCATGGCTTCAGACCCGTTCGTCCTCAGTCACCGCTATTGGCGGTGGGTGTCACTGTCACATCGTACCGATTGTCTGTTTTGGTAATCGTTACGTTGTAATCCTCGCCTTCTGGTAAAGCGGACAGGTACCCTTGCTGTACCAATTCAGCGGCAGTAATGGTAACACTATCGGCACCGCCGCTTTCCATTTCCCAGTTAGTCAGATAGAGCCGCGCAGCCTGCTCCACCATGTGCCGATTAGAATTGCTGACCTGCTCTCGGGCATCCGCCACATAACCAGTAACCGTGGGCAAAATCGCTGCAGTGAGAATCCCCATGATGACAATCACCACAATCAACTCCACCAATGTAAATCCTCCGTTACCGGCTTTGCCGGCAAATTTTCTTGCCAGATGCGCTGTTATTTTTTTCTGCATCCTGCATCCCTCCTTTGCAAACACAGGATACCATAAATTTCCATACTTGAAAACTGAAACAAATCGTGCTAATTCGTCACACTTTGTTCAAACAACAAAACTCGCTAAAATCAGCGCACCTGATTTCCCACTACATCGCTAAAATACGCAAAGTACTTTCATATCATGGCAAAGCCTGCATTTATCCACTATTTTTCTGCTTGTCCAGTTGCGCCGCAGCTATAAAAAATCCCTGAGTAATGCCGACATTGTCACTAGATAAAGCATAAAAATACTGCAGATGGAGTTTTTGTTGTTCCAATCTGCAGTAAAGTATACAAAATTTTTTGTCTTGTTGTGCATTCTGTGCATATCCCAATCTTATTTATGCACAGAATCCTCTGTAAATACTGAAATTTCCCCACTTTGCTTGTGGATAATATTGTGGATAATGTGGATAACTCTGTGGAAAAGCCCTAATGCATCAACGTGCGCACCCATTTCAGTTTTTTCTTATACGGTGCATAGCGTAAAGGCAGTTCAATCTCATTAGACTGTTTCAGAACCACCTTCTGATGAGAGAAGGTATCAAATCCTGCTTTTCCATGGTATGCGCCACCCATACCGCTTTGGCCTACACCACGAAAAGGAATTTCCGCACCAGCAGCATGTATCACCGTATCATTGATACACCCACCCCCAAAGGAAACCTGATTCATCACTGTCTGTTCCACCACCGGATCACGGGTAAACAGATACAGTGCCAACGGTTTTGGTTTGTTTTGTATATAGCAAATGGCATTTTCCAGATAATCATAAGGAATTACCGGTAAAATCGGGCCAAAAATTTCTTCATTCATTACCGTGCTTTCCTCTGGATCCACTTGATCCAGAATGGTCGGCTCCAGCTTCAATTTTTCCCTGTCAAAACGTCCGCCATACACAATATGTCCGTCATCCAAGAATTTCAACAACCGGTCAAAGTGCTCTTCATTGACGATACGGGAATAATCAGCATTTTCAAAAATATCGCCGGGATAAAACTCCTGGATATACTCCACCATATATTCCATCAATTCTTTCTTGCGCTTGCGATCCACCAATACATAATCCGGCGCAATGCAAGTCTGCCCGCAGCTGACACACTTACCCCAGATAATCCGTTTTGCAGCCACCTTCAAATCAGCGGTATCCTCCACAATGCATGGACTCTTGCCGCCCAGTTCCAAAGTCACGGAGGTCAAATGCTCTGCCGCCGCCCGCATCACATACTGCCCTACACGAGGACTGCCCACAAAGAAGATATGATCAAAATCCTCTTTTAACAAGGCCTGCCCCACTTCCGCACCGCCAGTAAACACACTGATGTACGTAGAATCAAAGGTTTCTTCAATGATTGTCTGCACCACCTGCTGCGTTTTCGGTGCCAACTCTGATGGCTTTACAGCAGCGCAATTTCCCGCAGCAATAGCTGCAACCAGCGGAGAAAACACCAATTGCACAGGATAATTCCACGATACAATAATCAGCACCAGCCCCAACGGCTCCGTATAAGACAACAACCGTCCCGGATACTGTGTCAATCCGCCACCATCAGCTTGACGGATTTCCGCCCATTTGGGCAAAGATTTCAAAGCAGTATTAATTTCATCATATACCATGGCAATTTCTGTCGTATAGGCCTCAAATTCCGATCTGCCCAAATCCTCTTCCAATGCCCACAACAAATTTTCTTCATACTTTTTGATCGTTTTACGCAACGCCCGCAACTGCTTTAAACGCCAATCAATATCCAGTGTAGTGCCACAGAAGAAAAACTCTCGTTGCCTTCTTAATGTTTCCTGCATCATCATGCAAAGCCTCCTTTATTTCCTTGATTGCCTTTATCCTCATCTGTCAGTCCCGCCTCAATCAATTTTCGCAACTGCCGCATAAATGCCTCATCCTGCTCCTTGGTACGCTTAGACGGTCCCTTCGTTCTGCCTCCGCCTCTGCGCACTTTTTGCGCTGCGTGGCGGCTCGCCAACATACTGTCAATATTTCCGTCATGATAAATCAGACCATTCTGATTGATAGGCTTTCCCTTGCGTGCCAAACACATTGCCGCTAAGCCATAATCCTGCGTCACCACAATATCACCGGCCTGCACCAAATTCACCAGTGCAAAATCCACACTGTCGGCACCCTGTGCCAACACCACCGTGCGTGCACCCTCTTTATCAAAATAATGCGCCGTATCGCACAGAATTATGCACTCTAGACCAAATTCCCGTGCCGCCGCCACAGTAAGCTCCACCACCGGACACCCATCGGCATCAATCAAAATCCGCATGACGTTCCCCTTTCCATCTTACTTTTTGCTGTTAATGACTCTACTATGATTATAGAAGATTTCTCTGCAAGAATAAAGTCATTTTTACAGGTTTTTCAGCAACTGTACAGAAAAATTTTTCCTGTACAGTTGACCCATACAAAAAAATAGACAAGAACAAATTTTCTTGTTCCTGCCTATTTGCCGCTCTATTTTTTATCTAACTGCCTTATCTCTGCACAGTCATACTGCATCTTTTATTGCATTTGCTGTTTTAGCGCCTCCAACATACTCTTTGGCACATAGGTGCGTCCATCGCGAAGCTCTGGCGCCTGTTCAGCCAGCGCGTCAGCTATCATCTTAGTCTGTTTTCCGTCCTTTTCGACCAGTTTCGTATAGCCATATTTGGCACTGCCAACGGAAATCGTCGCTTTATAACCTTCCTTACTCAAGGTCACTGTCTGCCCTTCATGATCCCAAGCAACATCCAGCCCCAATTCACTGGCAGCCTGCCGTATACCAACCATCTCTACATTTTCTTCTGCAATAGGTTCCTCAGCGGGCTTCAGCAGCACAACCCTGTCTGTATAAGCCTGCCCCGGATAGCTCAATGCTACGATGTCATAATATAAAATCACCTGCGCACCGGGCTGCAAATCCTCCAAGGTCACAATATCTTTTGTAGCCAACGGTTTTATATCAGCTTTTTCCGTCACAGTTACCCACATCCCGCCATTGTTGGTGGTAAGGCGTACCGCGCCGTCCTTTCCTGCTTCCACTGCCTCGACGATTGCATAGTTAGGCGTTACTTCGCCCTTTGTCACCACTGCATACGCATAGCTCTGCGGCGGCAGACTTCTGGTCGTAGCCATACTGTGCGCTACCACCACTTCTTTCCCTTTCAAATCCGCCAAATCAATGGTAGTGCCCTTTTCCCCATCTACCAGCCAGGTTTTCTCATCCAAATTGAACTGGATTTCAGTTTGTTCATTTTTTACCAAAATGTTCTGCGCCTGCACATCTACCTCTTGCACCACACCTATTGTTCTTGTGTATTCCACAGCAACTTCCTCCTGTTGCGCAATCAACGGGGTACTCGATATTGTTTCTGTATTATTTACAGCCAGTGCTGGTGTAAACATTGTGGCGGTCAAAGCGCCTGCCAAAGCCAGGGTGACGATTTTTTTGTGTTGCATCATAAATCATACGCTCCTTTATTTTATACGAAAAATATTTTACTTGCTCTTACATATCATTTAGACGCGCTACGATTAAAAAAGTTCCCGTTTTTCCAAAGATCACTCTTTTCTTAATTTAATTTTCATATAATTCTTTTTATATTGGCAAGTTTTTTGCACTGTTCACCTTGTATCTCTGCCATTCATAGTGCTATAATGAAAACCACGGTATTTTTGCCGCAACTACTATCATTTGAGAAGGGAAGATTGTGAAATGAACTTGGACACAACAAATCATCTGGAAAACATCCGCAAAGCTGCTGCCAATCTGGACGGCGTACTGCGGAAGACAGAATTGATTTACAGCGATTTTTTCAGTAAGGAGACTGGAAATCGAATTTTTATTAAACCGGAAAATTTACAGAGAACCGGTTCCTTCAAGATTCGCGGCGCTTACAACAGAATTGCCAACCTGACTGAAGAAGAACGTGCCCGCGGCATTATCGCTTCTTCCGCAGGAAATCATGCCCAGGGCGTTGCTCTGGCTGCCTCCAAAATGGGCATCAAATCTACCATTGTCATGCCTCTGGTCACACCGCTGATTAAAGTGGATTCCACCAAATCCTACGGCGCCGATGTGGTGCTCCATGGCAATATTTATGACGAAGCATACAGCAAAGCAGTGGAATTGTCCGAAGAATATGGCTATACCTTCGTCCATCCCTACAATGACTACGATGTCATTTGTGGACAAGGTACCATTGCTTTAGAAATATTAGAAGAAATGCACGACATCGACCAGATTTTGGTACCGGTGGGCGGCGGCGGTTTGCTCAGCGGCATCGCCCTGGCAGCTAAAGCCATCAATCCCAACGTGCAGGTGATTGGCGTAGAACCAGTCGGCGCAGCCAGCATGACCGCAGCCTTGGACGCTGGTCATGTTGTTACCCTGCCCCAGGTTCGCACCGCAGCTGAGGGCGTTGCCGTGAAAACAGTAGGTGAAAATTGTCTGAATATTTGTAGCAAATATGTTGACGGCATCATTCAGGTGACAGAAGAAGAAATCATGGAAGCGCTGCTCATGCTGTTGGAACGGCATAAAATCATCGCTGAAGCAGCAGGCGCTCTGCCTTTAGCTGCAATCAAAAAACTGAACACCCGCAACAAAAATATCGCCTGCGTTGTCAGCGGCGGAAATATTGATATGGTAACCATTTCTTCCACCATCAACTCCGGTCTGGTTACCCGCGGCCGTGTGCTGTGCTTCACCGTAGACCTGCCTGATACACCAGGTCAGCTCTTAAAAATCGCGCAGATTTTAAGCGACCAACGGGCTAATGTCATCAAGCTGGAGCACAACCAATTCAAAGCACTGGACCGTGTACAGCATGTACAGTTGGAAGTAACCGCCGAAACCAATGGCCATGACCACATCAAAGCAGTCATCGAAGCATTGGAGGCTCAAAATTTCAAGATAAACCGCATTTATTAAACTGCATACAAAGAGGCTGCCCGGGAGATTTTCCTAGCAGCCTCTTCTCTTATTACACGTTTCGCAATGATGCACAATAGCTTTTACAGCCCATTTACAGAGCGCTTAAAGCTGTGCTCCTATTCAAAATCTAACAACTATTTTCCCATTTTCTCTTCCACTAATGTCTTTAACAGAGCAACGGTGCCGTCAATACCTAGCAGACCGCTGTTGATGAGGATATCCTGCCCCTCTATGCGTCCCCATTTCATTTCACTGTAGAATTGATAATAGCTGCGGCGCTGTTTATCCGTCTTTTTGATGAGCTTAACCGCTACATCACGGTCTACAATGCCATGGCGGCTCATGATACGGTTGATGCGTTTTTCAATGTCCGCATAGATGAAAACGCGAATTACATTATCACGGTCATCCAATACATAGTTGGCACAGCGACCTACAATTACACAGTTTTCCTTTTCAGCCTTCTCCTTGATCAAATCACTCTGCATTCTAAATACGCGGTCATTTAAAGAACCAGGATCAATAGATGGCGGATAGTATGGTGCAAACAATGGATTGGAAGCAGTTTCATCCGCTTTTTGCAAAACCTGCTCCGTAATGCCGCTTTTTTCGGCAACCATCGTTAATAACTCTTTATCATAGAATGTGAAGCCCAGGGCCTTTGCAAGTTTTTCACCAATTTCGTGCCCTCCACTGCCGTATTCTCGACCAATTGTAATAACCATGTTAGACATAAAAATCCCTCCTGATGTTATCAATCAACTGTTAGCAAAGAAAAGTTAAAAAATTCTTTTCTTTATTATAAGTATAACATATAGATAGAAAAAAAGAAAGTGTTATAAGAAAAATTTTTTCTAAAAAATAGAAAACAATGAATAAATTTTTTAGAAGGGCTTTCCCAAATATAAGCAGAATAGTATAATAGCGTAACAAACATAACGCAATACATGGTTTTAACACATACAGAGGGGATGAACAAGATGCCGGGACTGGTTTTAGAAGGGGGAACCTTTCGCCCCATTTTTAGTGCTGGTGTAATGGATGCCATGTTGGCACATGACATTATGTTTCCATATTGTATCGGAGTTTCCGCAGGAATTACCGACGGTTTTTCCTATATATCACGACAACCTGGACGCAACCTAGAAGTTTTAAAACAATATCGCTGTGACAAACGCTATATCGGTGCAGGCAATTTTCTCAAATGCCGCAGCTTATTCGGTTTGCAGTTTGCCTTTGAGGATGTTCCCAACCGTTTGATTCCTTTCGATTGGGACACCTTCGCCCAATATGACGGCACATACCTGGTAGGGGTCACCAATGCCCGCACTGGAAAAACCGAATATTTAAATGGGAAAAACTTAGACAAAGCCAATACCATGGTAAAAGCGACCTGCGCCATTCCGCTGGTGTTTCCCGCAATCGCTCTGAACGGACAAAATTATTTTGACGGCGGTATTTGCGACCCCATTCCGGTACGCAAGGCTCTGGCTGACGGCAACGAAAAACTATTGATTGTGCTGACTAGGCCTAAAGGCTATCAGAAAGAGCTGACCCGCAGTAATAAAGTAGCGGCGAGGGTATTAAGGCGAAAGTATCCTGCTTTAGTGGAGCCTCTGTTGACACGACATCATAAATATAACGAAACCGTACGCTTTTGTGAAGAGCTGGAGCAGCAGGGAAAAGCTGTGCTGCTGCGGCCGGCAGAAGAAGGAATTATTGACAGCTTTGAAAAAGACATTGATAAAATAGAAGCAAGCTATCAATATGGATATCATTTAGCAGAACAGCATATAGATGAAATTGCAGCTTTATTTTAGGGGGAGACGGCTGTGCAGAAAACATTACTCTTTTTGGTAAATCCCAAAGCGGGTAAATCAGAAATAAAAAACAGCGTATTAGATATCATTGACGAATTTGTAAAACATGACTGGAAAGTGGTGGTGCGCACCACGCAATACTCAGGAGAAATCTCTGAAATTATTCGCGATGAGGCCTGTCATTACGATTTAATCGTTTGCTCTGGCGGGGACGGCACATTAAATGAAGCAGTAGGCGGCTTGATACAAACCGACTGCAAACCGCAACTGGGATACATTCCTGCCGGTACCACCAATGATTTTGCGGTCAGCTTGGACATTCCCCGCAATATGCAGGAAGCCGCTGCAAATATTGTCACCGGCAGACCCTTTCCCTGCGATGTAGGCCTGTTCAACGAACGCCATTTTGTCTATGTAGCTGCCTTTGGAGCATTTACCGAGGTAAGCTATTCCACACCGCAGCAATACAAAAACCTGTTGGGACGAGCGGCATATATTTTGGAAGGCATCAAGCATCTAGCCGAGATTAAATCTTATCAGCTCACCGTAGAATATGGAGAAGAAACAATCAGCGGAGAATTTATTTATGGTATGATTTCTAATTCTACCTCAGTAGGCGGGTTCAAAATGAACACCCGCGCCAATGTGTCTATGAACGACGGTTTGCTGGAGGTACTGTTGGTCAAAAAACCACGAAATCCAGTAGAACTACAGGCCACCATTGCAGCACTGTTGTTGAATGATATGAGTAATCCCTGTCTGCATGCATTTCGCGCCAGTGCGTTGAAAATATCTTCCCAGGAAGATGTCTCCTGGACACTGGACGGCGAATTTGGAGGCAACTTACAGGATATCACCATCAAAGTACTACCCCGCGCCTACGAAATCATTGTGCCCAAGGAAACAACACCGACAGAACCCGAGGCAAACACTTAAAGTATCGCCGAAAAAGATGCACACATATAAGTAGAAAGCTTCATAAAGAAGTTGAGGGCAAGATAGACCACAACGGTCTACCTTGCCCTTTTTATACTGTATCCCTACTATCATGCCTTCAGGAAAAGTGCCTGTGAGCGCGCGGTAACTACCCAAGCTTTAAATTTGGCTTGTTTCCTGAAAAATTGTACCGTCTCACACTTTTCCCCGCGTCAAACAAACCCCGGCGATTGCTCCCATCAGGACAAGCGGTGCGATTCTAACGAACAGCCACTCAAATCCGTGAAACACGACGCCCATGACTGCGGTTTCAGGATTACTATAATCCCAGCCCAGGTAAGGACTGTTCAACAGGACTAACACTGCAAAAGCAGCCACTGTAACCGCACACAATACTAGAAAAAACCAATGAATCGTTTTTTGTATCGTTGCCTTTCTCTGCGCAAGCTGCAGATTTATGACCTCAAGTTTCTCAGCAATTGCTCTCAAGTCATCCACTTTCGTCTCAACAATGGTTTCTCCAAGCAATGTGCTTACAGGTATTTCAAATACCTCCGACAGCGCAATCAGCATATCAGAATCTGGCACCGACAGCCCTTTTTCCCATTTAGAAATTGTTTGCCGCACTACATTCAACTTGATTGCCAGTTCCTCTTGCGAAAGTCCCTTGGATTTTCTAATTGTTTTAATATTTTCATTTAGCATCAGGAATGCCCTCCTTTCACTGCTATCATACAGAGGAAAGCCCGTTGCTACAAGCAACGCAAATTAACATTGCCGTTTTCTTTCGGTAAATACAATCATGTCCCCGTCTGCGCGCCTGTCACTGCTCCATATCCGCTGCTCTGCGTTTTACATCATCGGCAAAGATTTTGTATAGCGCTGCGCTCAGCGGAACGCCTAGAAGCATTCCGGATACCCCCAACACACCGCCTCCCACTGTAACGGCAGCCAACACCCACAGTCCCGGCAAGCCAATGGAATTACCCACTACACGGGGATAAATCAAATTTCCTTCTATCTGCTGCAAAATGACTAAAAACACCAGAAAGATGAGCGCTTTTAACGGATCTACCGTAAAAATCATAAATGCACCCAACGCACCACCAATGTACGCCCCCGCCACGGGAATCAATGCTGACACGCCGATGATAGTGCCAGTCATCACTGCATAAGGCAAGCGCAGCAGCGTCATGCCCAGAGCGCACAGCACACCTAAAATAACTGCCTCCATACACTGGCCCACGATGAAATTGGTAAAAGACTCGTCCACTGTGCGCAACACATAGAGGAGCTTTTCCTTTTGCTGCGGTTTCAGGTAGACTTCCATAATTTTCATTCCCTGAGCATGGAGCTTTTCCTTGCTGAACAGCAAATAAATAGCGAAAATCAATCCGATTACAAAACGCACCAGCTTGCCTACCGCGGATGTAGCCAGTCCCACTACAGAGGTAAACATGCCGCCAGCACCAATAGCCAATGTATTCATCATTTTCTTCAGCGAGTCCGCCCAATCTAAATCCATTTGCTCCAGCATCTGTTGAATTGCCGGCAGCTGGTCAGCATTGGCAATACCCCACGCACGCACTTCATCCCATACGCCGGGAATTTCCCGCGCAATCAGCTCAATACTAGAGACAAACTCCGGCAAAACAATATTGATAATCAGCAGCAAGATAATAAATAACACCACAAATGCCAGCAGTACAGATACCAGACGACGGCTTTTCTGTACAAGTACGCTGGTGGAATGGGGAAAATAGAGACTCTCGATTTTCTTCATCAAAATGTTCAGCACATAGGCAATCACACATCCCCAGACCAATGGGGAAGCTGCGCTCCACACTACACTGCCTAATTTTATAAGATCAGAAAAATATTTTACTGCCAGATAAAGTGCGGCGAAAATAATGGCAAACTGCGTGAATTTTTTTAGAGATAATTGATTCATAACATTTCTGCACCTCTTTCCAAATTTAACTTCCACAAAATAAATATTCCCCTGCCGCTGGCAAAATCCTTCCTCCTAAACAGAATATCAGGGCCGCTATATCTATTCGATACAACAGCCCTGATATTTTAGGGAGAACATATATATTACAATGTGCATCCTGGAGGGGAGTCAGATGCAGTTACGGAGTAATTCTCACGCTATATGGCCATCTATACTTTTGTAAATTGTTTCACGTGAAACATTTGCAAATTTTTAGTTGTTGCCCTCAGCCAACGTTACATTGGCAGTAATCTTTTGTCCATTGCGGTCAGCCAACACGCGCAGTGTATCACCCACCTTGCAGTTGTCGATGATATCACTCAAATCGTCAAAGCTCTGAATCAACGTGTCATTCACCTTATAGATGATGTCTCCGGCTCGCAAGCCTGCACGTTCTGCCGGACCGCCCTTCATCACGTCTGCAATCTGAATACCCATGGGAATTTCATACTTCTCAGCAGTGCTTTCATCTACCTGATACTGACTGTTGATAGTCACACCCATGTAAGGACGGCTCACGTGACCTTTGCTGATTAGTTCTTCCACAATTGGTTTGACTTCGTTGATACTCAGCGCAAATCCCATACCCTCAGCATTGGAAGCTACCAGCTTAGCACTGTTAATCCCGATGACTTCCCCTTTGCTGTTCACCAGAGCGCCGCCGCTGTTTCCGCTGTTGATGGCGGCATTGGTCTGAATCAGCGTCATAGCGTCTGTATAGTTGGTCAATTGTCGGTTCAGCCCACTGACAATCCCGTCTGTCACAGTATTTTCATATCCCAGAGGATTGCCGATGGCTACTACCAGTTCCCCGATTTGCAGTTCATCAGAATCGCCCAATGTAGCGGCAGGCAAATTTTGCGCTTCTACTTTGAGCACTGCCAAGTCGCTGGAAGAATCGGCTCCTACGATACGAGCGTCATACTCGTCGCCGTCGCTCAATGTGACTGTCACAGAAGTGGCATTCTCAATCACGTGATAATTGGTAATCACATAACCGTCTTCACTGTAAATAATACCTGAGCCGCTTCCCAGCTCCTGGTTGTCAATCTGCCGTCCCCAATAGTTATATGTGCCGTAGGTTTTGACGCCTACCACAGAAGGCATGACCTTCTGGGCTATGGCTACTACCGGAGAGATTTGACTTTTGTTGCCGATAAGCTGTACCTGCTGTCCGGCGCCGCTGGTATTGCTCAATTCTTCTGCCGCATTCCGCATGGTCATATTGGCCCCGATAGCGCCGCCAATTCCGCCGCCTAAGAGGGAACAAATCAGTCCAGTTGCTACCACAGCCTTGAAACCATTGGACTTTTTATTTTTTTTATCTTTTTTCGGCGCTTCCTTGTAAACAACTTCTTCCATACGCACTGCAGCGTCCTGTATATCCTGTGAGGCAACGTGCGCCTCCTGGAAAGCGTCATATTTTTCATCTAACATATCCAACACTCCTCGTTCACCATATTGTCCTACTTATTGTAACCATTTTCTTGCTGCAACAATCTGCGTTTACTTTACATTTTTTATTATAGCGAACTTTTTTGATGAATTGGTTATCAATTATTCAAGGAATTGTTAAGAAAATTTTTATCATCACTCCAAAAAAACAAGCTGTTGACGAACCTTGCAAAAGCTTCTACAATTAGAAGAAGAACCTATAGTGCTTGAGCGTTCACTGAAGAGAACCTTGCTTTTCAGGGCGGAAACTCAAATATAGAATATGATACTGTATAAAAGGAGTTTTTTTCATGGAAAATTTAGATTTCAGCCGAATTCACCGTTTTCATTTTGAAGACCTGAATATTCTCTTAGATGTAAACAGCGGCTCTGTACATGTCATCGACCAACCCACATGGGATTTTTTGGATTATCTGCTGGTCAACCCATTTGAAACAGCGGTGTCCATGATGATGGAGCAATATGGCTATGAGGAAACCATCAGTGTAGTAGATGATCTGGGGGATTTGATGCAAGCCGGTCAACTGTTCAGTGATGATCGCACGCTGGCTGATTTTACACCTCACACAGAGCCTATTGTAAAAGCCATCTGTCTGCATATGGCCCACGATTGCAATTTGCGCTGCGGATATTGTTTTGCCGACAGCGGCGCATACCACGGACAACGCTCTCTGATGAGCCTGGAAACGGGCAAAAAAGCTCTTGACTTCCTCATCAAAGCGTCCAAGCATCGCAAACACATCGAAGTGGATTTCTTTGGCGGCGAGCCGCTGCTCAATTTTGACGTCTGCAAAGAACTGGTGGCCTATGGCAAAGAGCAGGGCAAACTGCACGACAAAATTTTCAAGTTCACCCTCACCACAAACGGTGTACTTCTCACCAAAGAGGTGCAGGACTTTTTAAATGAAGAGGGAATCAGCGCTGTACTCAGCCTGGACGGACGCAAAGAAACTAACGACCGCATGCGGCAATTCCCCAATGGTACCGGCTCTTACGACGCCATTGTACAGAATTTTCAGGATTTCGTAAAAACCCGTAACGGACAGGAATATTATCTAAGAGGCACCTATACGCACCACAATACCGATTTCGCCGCTGATGTGGCCCATATGGTAGACTTGGGCTTCCGCGAATTATCCATGGAGCCGGTAGTCGCACCTGCTGAAATGGACTATGCCCTCACCGATGAGGATGTCTTTGCCGCCTGTAAGGAATATGACAAACTGGCGCGTCATTATTTGAGTTACGTACAAAAGGGAGATCCCTATAACTTCTTCCATTTCAATGTGGATTTGAGTGGTGGTCCCTGCTTGCCCAAACGTCTCAGCGGCTGTGGTGCAGGTCACGACTATCTGGCTATCAGTCCTGAGGGGGATTTGTATCCCTGTCATCAGTTTGTGGGTGAAGAAGCCTACAAAGTGGGCACTGTAGACACTGGCATCGTAAATTATGATCTATGCCGCCAATTCCAACAGAGCAACGTCTTGAGTAAAGAAGCTTGTATGCGCTGCTGGGCTCGTTATTATTGCAGCGGCGG
>OFFL01000601.1_pt1 | contig 37262 bp, 29 predicted proteins | sample 1521391 | NCBI WGS metagenome assembly OFFL01 (sample SAMEA3504082, study PRJEB24116) | mouse gut metagenome | biome: mouse gut; feature: mouse-associated habitat; material: faeces | place: Denmark | collected 2011
CCATAAATCCATATGGAAGAGTTATTTTTTTGATAGAACTTTCAACTCTCAAGTATCATTTGTACCGCAAAAGTAATCGGAAGGTGTTGAAAATCAGCGAAAGCGGGACAAAACGGGGAAACGATGGGGCGTCTCAAAAGGTACACTTTTTGAGAACAGGGGGATATTTATGAAGATCAGGCTGGCAATTCTTGAGGGTGATAAAGCATATTTGGAGCGTATTACTACCGTCTTTAACACAAAATATATCAATAAGCTGGAAATTTATTGCTTTACAGATAAGGGGGCAGCGATGCAGTCTGTGAAATCTGCCAGAATTGATGTGTTTCTGGCAAATGAGTCCTTTGGAGTGGATAAGGCAGAGATTCCACAGGATTGTGGTTTTGCCTATCTGATAGATGCGTCAGATATAAAATGTCTGGCAGGAATAACAGCAATCTGTAAATTTCAAAAGGTAGAGATGATATACCGCCAGATTTTGGATGTGTTTTCAGAAAAAGCAACGGATATGACCGGTATACTGGCACATGATGAAAATAGCAGTTATTTGACGGCGTTTTTGACGGCGGGCGGAGGTACAGGAAGTTCTGTGGCAGCGGCTGCCTGCGCTATGAATTTTGCTCAAAAGGGCAGAAATACCCTGTATTTAAATTTGGAGCGCTTCGGAAGTGCCGATGCTTTTTTCAATGCAAGTGGAGACAGCGATCTGGGAGATATCATTTATGCCATAAAAAGTAAAAAGGCCAATTTGTCTATGAAGCTGGAAAGCTTGGTGAAAAAGGATTCATCAGGGGTCTTTTTCTTTTCGCCGACAAAGATGGCCCTGGATATTACGGAGTTGACAATTGCCGAGGCAAAACAAATTATCAGCATCTTGAGACTGTCAGGTACATATAATCACATTATTCTGGATCTGGATTTCTCTCTGGACAAAAGACTGCTTTCCCTGCTGGAGGATTGCAACAGTATTGTATTTGTGACAGACGGATCCCAGGTGTCCAATATAAAGCTGGAGCGTGCCCTCCGCTCACTGGAGGTGCTGGAGCAGCAGGGTGACACAAAAATATTGCAGAAAAGCGGTATTCTGTATAACCGCTTCAGCAGCCATACTTCCAGGAAAATCGATAATACAGGTCTGAAGGAATACGGCGGTATCAGCAGATTTGAAGGTTTCGATACACAAAATCTGCTGCAGCAATTGAAAACCCAGGCCGTCTTTGAACAGCTGGAACAGGAGGCTTTGAGGCAGGATGACTTTTGATGCGGAGCAGCAGTTTATTGCGGATATTAAAAAATTCATATCGGAAAATTTTCCTTTGAGCAAGCTGTCTGACGATGAGCTTCAGGAAGAGATTGAAAAGGTATGTGATCAGAGAATGCAGGGTCAGTATGTATCCATTGAACAGCATGTTTCTATCGTTGAGCAGATTTACAGTTCAATCCGGGGCTTTGGCCTTTTGGATACAATTATCAAGGATGACACTATAACAGAGGTCATGATCAATGGACCCAAGGATATTTTTATTGAGCAGAACGGACGGCTGTCCAGACTGGACAAGCAGTTTGAAAGCGAAAGACGGCTGGAGGATATTATTCAACGGATTGTAGGTCTGGCGGGACGGGAAGTCAATCAGGCCAATCCCATATGCGATACCCGTCTTCCGAATGGTTCTCGTGTGAATGTGGTGCTTCCGCCTATTGCATTGTGTGGTCCGACGCTGACAATTCGTAAATTTTCCAAGGATCCCATGACCATCGAGAAGCTGATCGAGTACGGGTCTTTGACAAGAGAGATCGCGGATAAGCTGGAACTGCTGGTAAAGGCCAAATACAATATTTTTATCTGCGGAGGAACAGGCTCCGGCAAGACAACATTTTTAAATGCGCTGTCCAATTATATTCCCAAGGACGAGCGTGTGATTACCATAGAGGATTCAGCGGAGCTGCAGATCGTCGGAGTAGCGAACCTGGTGAGGCTGGAGACTAGAAATGCAAATGCCGCCGGTGCAGGCCAGATCACGATTCGTGACCTGATAAAGTCATCTCTGCGTATGAGACCGGAACGGATTGTGGTAGGTGAGGTCCGGGGCGGAGAGGCTCTGGACATGCTGCAGGCTATGAATACCGGGCACGATGGTTCCTTGTCCACAGGACATGCCAATTCTACCCGGGACATGCTCAGCCGCCTGGAAACAATGGTGCTTCAGGGGGCTCCAGGGCTGCCTTTGGAGGCGATTCGGCAGCAGATTGCTTCTGCGGTGGACATTATCATACATTTGTCAAGGCTCCGGGATAAAACCCGAAAGACCATGGAAATTACCGAGGTAGTGGGGTACAGAGACGGTCAGATAAAGCTGAATCCGCTGTACGTATTCGAAGAGGATAAGAACAGTACTCTGGAAAGGGTATCAGGAGGGTTGAAGAGAACAGAGAACAGGATGGAGAACAGATTCAAACTGCAATTATCCGGCATCAAAACAGAAATATAAAAATGTAATACGGAAATGCAAAAGTGAAGCTGACAGACATGGGGCATGAATATGAAAAAAGAAAAATCTGAGAAAAAGCAGAAGACGGAAAAGAAAAAGGAGCCGAAACAGCCGCAGTATTATTATTCCGCTACCAATATTCAGACACTGAATTACAAGGTGTATTATATGGGTGCTGCAGAAAAAATACTGTGGTTTCTGGTAGGGTTTGCTGCAGGGGCGGCAGTGGGATATTTATTTTATGGCGGACTGGCAAAGAACGAATACGGAGATCCCACCATAATGACATATGTGCTGAATGTACTGATATCCGGAACTGCCGGTATTGCGGCGGGACGGGCTTTTGTTCCCATTCGCACAGATATGATACAGAAGAAGCGTATCAGTAAACTGAAATCGCAGTTCAGGGATATGCTGGAGGCATTTAATACGTGCCTGGGAGCGGGAAAAAATGTAACGGACTCCTTTCGCTCCGTATATGAGGACCTGAAGGTGCAGTATGAGGAGGACGCTTTTATTTTGAAGGAGCTGGAGGTAATTCTGTCCTGTATGGATAATAACGTAAATATCGAAGTGCCTCTTTTGGACTTTGGCGCAAGAAGCGGTGTGGACGATATTGTCAGCTTTGCCAATGTGTTTCAGACCTGTCTACGTGAAGGAGGAAATATAAAGGATACAATCCGGAATACCCATGAGATTTTAAGCGACAAAATGGAGATTGCCGAGGAAATTGAGACAACGGTGACAGGGGCGCGGTCAGAGCAGTATATGATGCTGATTATGCCCATTCTGCTGATTGGCATGATCAAGCTGATGAGTGAAGATTTTGCGGCAAATTTTGCAACGCCGGCAGGAATTATCGCCACAACCTTAGGGATTGGGATGTTTATAGCGGCATACATGGCCGGCAGAGCTATACTGAATATCAAAATATAACAGAGGCGGGAAAATGCTTACTTTTACAGATATTATTATATTTGCCGCTGGCGGCATCCTTTTGGCTCTTTGGCTGATATTTTACGGAAAAGGAATGAAATATGCCTCCTTTTTTGATCCATTGGAGGAAAAGGAATATCCCTTGAAGGAAATTTACTTTGTGGGATATGAAGTTCTGAATACCATAAAGTATACCTATCACAGTAAAAGCGATAGAAGAATGCGAAAAGAGCTGGCAATATTGTACGGTGAAAAATATGCGGAATATTATCTTCGGGTGATCCATGCTCAGCAGATTACTATTGCGGCGACTATGCTGGTGATTTCCTTTGCCCTGTATGGGCTGGCAGGCGATATTACGGCATTGGCAGTTATGGCAGTCTTTGCTTTTACAGCATATTACTATTTTGGCACTGTTACCAGGGAAAAAATAACGAAGCGTTCCGAAGAAATGATGGGTGACTTCTCGGAGGTTATTTCCAAGCTGGCCCTGCTTACCAATGCGGGAATGATATTCCGTGAAGCCTGGCGGGAGGTGGCTGAAACCGGGGACAGGACGCTGTACCTGGAAATGCAGAGGACTGTGGATGAGATGGACAACGGTTATGCGGAGGTGGACGCTCTGTATCGATTTGGAACCAGATGCGTTGTTCCGGAGATCAAGAAGCTTACCTCCACCGTAATACAGGGGATTATACTAGGTAATAAGGAATTGTCCATGATGCTGCAGAGCCAGAGCAAAGAGGTATGGAATCTGAGACGGCAGAATATCCGGCGCCAGGGAGAAAAGGCCGCCAGCAAGCTGATGCTTCCCATCATGATCATGTTTATCGGAATTTTAATAATGGTATTAATCCCGATTTTTGCGAATCTGGGAGTTTAATATAATTTTTCTTAATAAGGGAGGTGAGGAAGATGTTTCATATGCTGGACAACCTGTTATTTATGGCAAAGTACAGGCTGAACGCGTTTTTGAGGGATGAGGAAGGCGATGTGAATATTGTGTCCATTGTTGTGCTCATCGGCATCGCCGTGCTGCTGGCGGTTATATTCAAGGATGCGATTAGCAAATTGATCAAGACTTTGCTGGACACAATCACGAATAATGCCAAAAATGCGGTCGGTGGTTGAATAAACCACAATAAGCTTCCCGGCGGGGAATCTGCCGGGAGGTATGCTGCAGCCATGGACAGAAGGCTTGTAAAAAGACGGGAAGACAGGGAACCAATATGAAAAAGCTTATAAAGGAAGACTGCGGTGCATTGGCAGTGGAAGCGACGATTGTTTTCCCCGTGTGCCTTCTCATTATTATTTTATTGCTGTATCTGGGAAATGTATACTACCAGAAGGCCCGGGTGGAGGCCTGTGTAACGGAGGCTGTGCTGGACGGAGCGGCATATAGCGTGGACCCGCTTCTGGAATTCATCGAAGCCGGAAAAATAGAGCAGACTGCATTGGGTGCCGTGGATTATAAGCCCTACCGTTATATCGGCGGAATGTTTGGGGGCATGAAGGATATAGAGGAAAGAGTGAGAAGTGTGATTCTTGGCAGAGTCGGGAATCTGGACACAGGTCTGTTTTCCAATATGAAGCCTGGGAGATTCAAACTTACAGTAAGCTATAACGGCGGATTCCTTGCATCCTCTGTCAGTGCGGATCTGGAATACCGGATTGAGCTTCCGATTCGGCTTTTGGGGGAGAAGGAGCGGGTTTCCATGAAGTTTCAGACCCATACGGAGGTTCCGGTAAGTGATTCACCGGAATTTGTTCGAAATGTAAATCTTGTGGAGGATTTACTGGAAGTGACAGGCGTAAAGGCGAAGATTACAGAAAAGGTTAAGGAGCTGAAGGGCTTCTTTGACAAACTGTTTCATAAATAAAAACGAAAATCAGGAAGATATTTTTTATGTGGGGGAAGAATATGCTTCAGCTTCGACAGAACCGGGGAATGATATCTGTTTTTTTGATCATGATATTGGTGCCCTGTATGCTGGTTGCCAGCATTTTTGTAGATATCAGCCGGGTTTGGCTTGGCAGGGGAGCGGCAGAGTCTGCTGCGGATCTGACCTTGAATACTCTGATGACCTTTTATGATTATGATCTGAGCCAAAACTACGGACTGATGGGGGCCTGTCAGGATATCGATCAGTATTACAGCGCTATGTCCGCGTATTTTGATCAGGCGCTGCATTCCCGGGAGGTGGAGGATGATGAAATACAGCTGTTATATCAGCGGGTGACCAAGGAGATCGGGGGACGCTTTGACAATGAAACCATTTCCGATTTATTACGGATTCAAAACGGGGAAATGGCGGAGGTGTCGGCTGTGGAGGGAGCCCATATGCGCAATTCTGCAATTCTGCAAAAGCAGATTGTGGAGTTTATGAAGTACAGGGCCCCTATTATTATTGTTCAGGAACTGGCAGAATTACTGAAAACCCAGCAGAATAAGGAAAATGTAGAGGATACGGAAGAGAGTGCCGCAAACAAGCCCATGATGGAGGCTCAGGAGGCTTATTATGAAGCAGAGAGCGAACTGCTGGCGGCGGCAAATAAATCATATTGGGAACTGCGGGAAAATTATACGGATAAAACGGATGCGGATGGCTTTACACCGGAGACTCTTCGGACATATGCGGAGAGGCTGAAGGCTTATCGTGAGACCTATGAAGAAATCAATGGTCTAATGATCAAAAATCTGTATAATACGGCAGGATTAGCCACATATACCAGGCCGAACATCAGGCTGGATGCTCATTCTTATTCCAAGGAGGACAGCTCCATATCTTATGAAGCTGCGTCAGAAACTGCGGATTCTGATGATTCGGATTCCTCATCTAAAGAATATCGTGTAACGGCTTCTACGGTAAACACCTTGACCGCTGAACTGGATACGGCAATAGAGGAGTTTGTACAAAAGAAAGATGCTCTGACCAAGGCAGGGCGTGAGCTTATGAACAGGCTTCCGGGAGTCGGGGATTCGGATGCCTACGCAATTCAATGGTGGGTTCAAATGAACACCAAAATCAATGCGTTCACAGGAACTAATGCCTCCAAAGAGGTGTTTAAGGCAGGAGACAAAATGATAGATGCCTATGCTAAAGTGAAGGCAATGCTTGAATGTGTCCGGGACACGGATGTGCCTGACAGCAAATGGGAGGAAGCGCAGGAACTGAAAACAAAGGCAGAAGGGCTCCATACGGTTTACCTGACCAAAGACAGTGATTTGAATGACGAATACCTTAGCACGGTCCGTCAACTGGAGACGGTATCGCTGACCCATATCAATCAGATAAAATATACCAACCTTTCCGTGAGTGTAAACGGAAGCTCCAGAATGATTTCCGATGCCTTAAAGGACATCAGCACGGATCTGAAGGCCATCATAACACAGTTGGAAAAATATATCGCGTCTCTGAATAATGTTGTTGACGGAAATGCCGATTTGGATATTCCAAGTCTGCAGCAAATTCGTGATTTAATCAAAGCATATGGAGATAAGCTGGATACCTGGGAGGCTGAAGCCCAAAACGCAAGGACTGCGGACGGCAAAAACACAGAAATGAGCATGGATCACCAGAGAACCATTGAGAAGATCCGCAGTGGAGCCGGCAATGTAGATGGTTATGAGTCTGAGCAGATTGTAAAAAAGATTGAGCCTGAAGAGCTGGATGCGCTGGAAATACGTCTGAAAAATATTCGTACACAGCTTGAGATCATGAAGAATGGAATTGAAAAAATGGTCTATGGAGGCACTCCTGTAATGGATATTGCCGATTATAATACCTTTCAGTCTGCGTCAGCAGGGCAGATACGGGAAGAGGATATTCCCTTAACGAATCGGGCGCTGAACCAATATGCGGCGGAAAGGTTTACCGGACTTTTTCAGCCGTCCTCCGGGGAGATAGCCGCCCTGAAGGATCTGTCGGACCTGGCTTACAGTCCGGTACTGCACTATAAGGATGACAAGGATAACGTACCGGCTCTTTACCATCAATATTACCAAGTATTTAAGGATAAAAGACCCGCTGATGTAAATGAGAAAAAGAATGAATTAGATGGCAAAAAAAATGAAGGCGAAGAAAGAGCGAAGAATATAAAAAACAAATCCCGGTACCATGGCCCTTCAGGAAGGGACTTGTCCGAGAGTGAAAAAAAGGCTGATAATACACTTCCCACAGGCGCAGTGGAAATAGGGAAGGAGCTGATCAATACCATGGCGGATCTGATAGGAAGTCTGGTTTTGCTGGATATTACGGATATACGGGATAAGCTTTATGTGACTGAATATATCATGAATATGTTCAGCTATGGGACCTTTGAAAATGAGAATTATTTTGACCTGGTAAAGGAGGCTGGAAAGCTGGGGGATTTAAAGCTGGAAGGTCAGGCGTATAAGATGGTATACCAGCAGGCGGAGTATAAGGGGGCTCCGGATAAAGAAAAAACCTGGCTCAGCGAAAGACCGGAGGACAGTTATAATAAATCGCTTACCAATGAAATGATCAATGCGGACAGCCATTACGCATATCAGGCGGAAATAGAGTATATTCTGTTCGGCGCAAACAATGAGGGCAGTGTGAAATCCGCTTACCAGGTGATTTATGAGATTCGATATTTCCTGAATCTGGCATCTGCTTTTGCCAATTTCTGGGGAACCAGCACTCCCAATGGAGTTGCAGTGAACGCGGTGGCTTCAACCCTTGCTGCTGCTACGGCTTTTATTATACCTGCGCCGCTGGTCAAGGCCATTATTCTTCCGATTCTGGCAGTGTTTGAGACAGGAAAAGATATGGACCGCCTGGAGGCCGGTTTTCCGGTGGAGCTGTATAAGGGAAAGGACGATTGGTGGATCAGCCTGCCATCACTGGGGAGCAAGCCGTCGCTGAGTGACTTTATCGATGCTTTAAGCGGCGGAACCGAAAAAATAGAGGAATCTTCGGGATTGCGCTACAGCGATTATTTGACGCTCCTGGTATATCTTGGCTTGAACAATCAAAAATATGCAGGCGGAATGTACCAGCGAATGGCGGATGTGATTGAAAAAAACATGGGAATGATCACCGAAAAGGAAGATTATTCTTTAGAAAAAACACAGGTATATTTTTGCCTGTATGCAAAGCTTCGGGTAGAACCAATGATGCTGACGCTTCCTTACTATTCGGAATATGTGGAGAATCCTGTTTTGAAGGAGGACTGGTGTACCTTTGAGGTGAAAGCGTTCAGAGGCTATTGAACATAGAAGTTTCGGTGGAAAAATATGAGAGAAAAGAAAGAACGAGGAGCGATAGTCGTTGAGGCAATCATCTCCATGACCAGCTTTATGTTTGCCATCATGATCATTTTATCGGTGGCGGATATTGCCTATACACAGAGCAAGATAGCCATAGCGCTGAATTCCGCGGCTAAGGAAATATCTCAGTATTGCTATTTGTATTACAAATTTCAGCTGGATTCGTTAAATGCCAAAGTCAAACGGGGAACAGAAGAAGCAGAAAAAATGGTAAATGACACTGTGGACGGATTGGGGCAGATGATGGATTCCTTCGGCGGGGCAGGAGGCGATTTTCAGGAGGACAATTTTACAAGTGCTGTGAACAAATTAGAAGCGGGAGCTACGGCTGCAAATCAAACGATAGGCAGTCTGGCAAAATCCATTGCGGAAAATCCCAAGGGTTTTGTAGTGGGTATGGGAAAGCTGGCGGGCAGGGAATTGACTGAGGCCGCTAAGGTGTATCTGGGACAGAGTATGGCCAAGGTTTTTATGTCAAAAAATCTCAAGTCCTCTTCGGGGGATGAGCCGGACGCCTTTTTGCGAAGACTGCATGTAGCAGACGGAATGGACGGACTGGACTTTCACTATACCTCCCTGATGGCCTATGGTTCCTCTAACGAAATTCATCTGGTGTGTACTTATCGAATTCAGGTAATCAGGCTTCTGAATTTTGAGGTGGCATTTACCTTCTGCCAAAGCGCTAAAACCATGGCATGGGGAGACGGGGTATCTATTGTTACGCCCAGAAGCATCTGGACCAGTATGGATAAATTTGCCAGAGGAAAATACATTGTGGCCAAGGAGAAAGAGGGATTTCATTATACATCTTCCGGCCATGGATTCGATGCCTTTGTGAATACCGGAGACAGGAACGAGTTTGTATCGATTGTTTCCATGGATACCAGCAGCGCCAGCTACCAGGATGTAAATGGCATTAAAAACAAGCTCAGCGGGGATTTCAAAGCGCTGGAAAAAGGGGTGTCCAAGCTGGAGGATCCGATTACTGTTTTGCAGAATGGACAGGAAAAGAGCATTCCCTCTGATCCGGATACCAGAACTTATCGGCTGTTGTTGGTGATTCCGGAAGGAACCAGTCCGGAATATAAAGAAATGGTGAAGGAAGCTATCGCAGGATTGCAGGAAAAATATCCGGACAAAACCATCAGCGTGGATGTGAAGGAAGGGTATGGGACTTTAAGAGAAAAGACAGAAACGGAAAAAACGGAAAAGGAAGGGTAGAAGGGCAGAGGCGATGAAAATGCTGGTCTTCATGATATTATGCAGCATTCTGGCTAACGGAGCCGGGGCGGGATTGCTGCTTTGGGAAATCCGGAGATTGCCAGAACGGTATGGGCTGGGAGAAAATCGAAGGAGAAAGACAGGCGCCTGGATCTATGGGGTCAGTATGTCGGTTATTGCAGTTGGGATCTCTGTTTTTATATTTCTTTTCTATCAGGATAATTCTTTTCTATTTACCCTGAAACGGGTTACTATGCTGGCACTGCTCTGGCCGGTGGCCTATGTGGATTTTGTAACCTGCCGTATCCCCAACCGGTTTATTGCAGGAGGCTTGCTGGCCAGGGGTTCCATTCTGACAGCGGAGCTGATACTTGAGCAGGAAAATCTGCTGCCGGTGCTTTTGTCGGACGCGGCTGCCGGGCTGGCCTTTTTCCTGACAGCTGCGCTATGCGCTTTGATTGTGAAAAACAGTATCGGAGCCGGAGATATGAAATTATTTTTTGTGATGGGAACTTTTTTGGGATTGCAGGGAACCTGGGGGGCGGTTTTCCTTTCTCTGGTTGTATCCTTTGTTATTGCAGTGGTATTGCTGGTTACAAAAAAGAAATCAAGAAAGGATGCCATTCCCTTTGGACCGGCGCTGATGATCGGTACATATTGTTCAGTTTTTCTGACGGGAATGTGAGGATAGGCAGATGAAAAATTATAAGCTCATAGCGCCTGTGGTACTGGTAGTTCTGTTTGTCTTAGGTATATACCAGACCACAAATAACCGTCTGAAGGACGAAAAGCAGTACAATCAATATCTGGAGGAGGCCAGGGCATACGCGGCCCAGGAGATTGAGCTGTATGCGGGAGAAAATTATCAAAATGCATTGAATATGCGCCCGACCCTGAAATTATATCTGGAGATTGCTCATTTCTATCAGGATACCATGGGAAACCACAGCAGAGCCTTGGAATGGGGAGAGAGAACGCTCACGGCTTATCCAAAGAGTCCCGAGTCTTACAACTTCCTGTTGGCCGCATATTTGAAGGATCGTGATCCAATGTCTTTTTTTGAGCTGTATGACACTATGCGGAATCGTCATGTAGTTTCTGCCGAAGCCGATGCGCTGTATCAATCAGTGGAGTATGAATATTATCTGCAGGGTGAGTATGACGAAGTATCTGTTTTCAGCGGTGGTCTGGCCCCTGTCCGCAGGAATGAGACCTGGGGCTATAGTAATAGCAAAGGAAAGAAAAAGATCGGAACGATATATGCATATGCGGGTGCCTTCAATAATGGGATGGCTCCGGTGATCGATGCAGACGGCAGCGGATTCTTTATCGACAGCGATGGAAATAAAGTATTTGTGGTTGATACAGAGGAAACGGTTTCAGAATTGGGATCTATGTCTTCCGCTGATATTTATGCGGTAAACAACGGGAGAGAATGGAATTACTATGATAAGTCCGGCAGACTGGTGATGGGAGGCTTTACAGAGGCGACGGCTCTGGCCAATGGCCTGGCTGCATGCAGAACACAGGAGGGCTGGCGGATTTATGATGTATACGGAAACATACACATTGATGAGAAATTCGACGATGTGCTGACCGACGAGAAAAATATGGCTTACCGGAATGAAAGATTGTTTATTAAAAAGGACAGCGCAGTACAGATGATCGACGAGTCAGGAAAGCGGGTTGGCACACAGGATTATGAGGATGCCAGGATTTTTTTTGAAAACTCTTATGCGGCAGTTAAAAGCGGCGGAAAATGGGGCTTCATTGACAAAGAGGGGAATTGGTTCATAGAGCCTGCTTATGAGGATGCCAGAAGCTTTTCCAACGGCTATGCCGCCGTATGCCTGGACGGGATGTGGGGATTTATTAATCTGGAGAGGGAATTGTGTATTCCCTGTCAGTTTACCGCGGCAAAGGATTTTACGGCAAACGGAACGGTATTTGTCCAAAATGGTACGATATGGTCGGTGTTGTTGCTTTATCAAAAGAATTACGGATGAGGTCGGTTCATTTGCACATTTTTGATTTTAAGAAAGATTAGGATGGTGGGAAGATGGAATTTTCATTTGAAACGAATGGTAGTAATACTTTTTTGGTATATAAGATCAGGCCTGAGGACAGGCTGGATACCATGACGCTGGGAATGATTACAAATAACCGGATTCTCGGCCTGGCTCCGGCGCTGTATACTCAGATGAACACAGAGCGGTTTTTGAAATATAATGTAACAGCCAGGGTTACGATCAAACAGTTTTTGACAGGTGTGGTAAACAGGCGCAAGCTGTTGGGGATTTTTTCCAGTATTGCAGCCACGCTGTCCGCGGTTGAAGACTATATGATAGATCAAAATACCCTGTTGATGGATATGGATTGGATTTATGCGGATGTAACCTCCTGTACGGCGGAGATGATATGCCTGCCGGTAACAACTGAGACAGATTTGTTAGATGCAGGTCAGTTTTTTAAAAATATAATGTTCACCACACAATTCGACCAGACGGAGGATTGCGGTTATGTAGCGAGGATTATCAGTTTTCTGAACAGTGTGCCGGTGTTCGTGGCGGAGGATTTCAGGGGTATGCTGACGGAATTGGAAAAATCAGCCGTAGAATTGCACATGCAGAGCCAACACGTGATAACAGAAGAAGTCAGACCGGCACATCAGCCGGCCTTCTGGTCTGTGGGACAAACTCAGCAGCCGTCTGTGGGACAGGATGTGCCGCCGCAGAGAGAAATTTCCCAGGCGCAGCCGGAAGAAATGCCGGCTGTAGAATTACCGCCTGTAGAATTACCGTCTCAAGGAGAATCACAGGTAAAGGAAGAGCAGAATAAAGAAAAACAGGGTAAAGATGATCAGACACAAGAAAAGAGTATGTCTGTGTTATATTTACTTCAACACTACAACAAAGAAAATGCGGCGGCTTATAAGGCTCAGAAACAGGCAAAAAAGCATGTGCGTAAAGCAGAATCAAATTCCGGGAAAAAGCAGGATATCAGTTTTGGTTTTTCGGTTCCCGGGCAGCCTTCTTCCCAGATGCAGCCCGCAGCGCAAATTAAGGTACAGCAGGCAGAAAATGACTCTTTGAGAAGGTCTGAACAGATCAAGGTCAAGGAACCTGTGATAGAGAGAAAGGATCTGCCTGCAGGAGAAAACTTTGGAGAAACTGTCATGGCCGATGCAAATCCTTTCGGAGAAGATACAGTTGTACTGGTCAACACTCAAATCAATACGTTTAAACCATACCTGATTCGATGCAGCAATCAGGAAAAAATTTTATTGACGAAGCCGGTTTTTCATATTGGGAAGGAAAGAAGCTATGTGGATTACTGCATCAGCGGAAATACTACTGTCAGCCGCAGCCACGCGGACATCATTCAAAAAGGAGACCAGTGCTATATTGTGGACAATAATTCTACAAACCATACCTTTGTAAACGAGGAGATGATTCCCAGCAACACGGAGGTACCTCTGACCCATGGAATGAAGATACGGCTTTCCAATGAAGAGTTTGAGTTTAAAACCTCTTGAAGCGGCCCGTCTGCACTGCAGTAAATTGCGTGCAGACAAACCGTCGGATTGCAGCCGCACAGGTAAAAAAATACAAAAGGTGCTATACATATGAAATTTATTGTTTCGGCCAGTACAGATGCAGGTAATGTGAGGACCACAAATCAGGATAGTATGAATGTACAGCTGCTGGAAATAATGGGCAGGCAGGTGGTATTTGCTGTTCTGTGCGACGGAATGGGAGGACTGCAGAAAGGGGAATTGGCCAGTGCCAGCGTTACTTATGCTTTTCGGCGCTGGAGCAGGGAAAAACTGCCGTTTTTTTTGCATACGAGGCTTCAGGACAATGATATTCGCCGGGAGTGGAATGGAGTGCTTTCGGAATGTAATGAAAAAATCAGGCTGTACGGGAAAAGAAACGGAGCCAGCCTTGGCACTACGATTGCAGCTTTGATGATCACTCCGGAACGCTTTTATGCGGTGAACGTAGGGGATTCCAGGGTCTATGAGCTTCGAAAGCAGCTTCGGCAGATTACCAGAGATCAGACAATTGTGGCCCGGGAGGTCGAGCTGGGACATTTATCTCCGGAACAGGCGGAGCGTGATCCCAGAAGAAGCGTGCTGCTTCAGTGTGTGGGAGCTTTGGAAGAGGTTAGTGCAGAGTTCTATTTCGGGATCCCATATGAAGATACGGTATATATGCTTTGCAGTGACGGCTTCCGGCACAAGATTACGACGGAAGAAATTGGTGCGTGGCTGAAGCCTGACTGCATGAACAGTGCGGAGAATATGAAACAGAACGAGCAGAGATTGATCGATCTGGCCAGGAAACGGGGAGAACGTGATAATATTACGGTTGCAACAATAAGGACATATGGTAACACTGCAGGGGAAATGCGGAGAAAAACGATTGCTTCTATAGAAACCCTGGTGGATATCGGATATTGCAGCAGCGGAGAAATTATAGTGTGAATAGTAGAAAAATATATGTATATAAAACATTATTTTGGATGCTTTTGGTAACAGGCGCAAGCGCCATATTGCTGTACTGCTTCAGTACGGGGATCAGCGGAAATGATTTTTGGTGGCATGCGAAGACGGGGGAATGGATTTGCAGCAATAGAGCCATACCGAACAAGGATATATACTCCTGGTATGGAGTGGAGCATGGCTTTGACTGGCGGCAGACAGGTATTTCTTTATCCTTATACAAATATGGCAGATACTATGATGCTGCACGCTGTCAGTGAATGGACGGCTCCGGATGCAAAAAATGTTGGAGAAATAATATGTTATTTTATTCCGGTATTTTTGCTGTGCTTCGGAATTTTGTTTGGCAAACGGGATGTAAAGCTGAGGTTTTATATTTCAGCTTCGTTTTGGGCTTTTCCATATGGGCTTTCCTGCAGGATGAAAAATCCAGAAAGTATTTGGGAAAAGGCGATACTGGTATGCTTCTCAATACTGCTTGCGGCAGGATGCTGCATAGGGGCAAAGGGGTGCTTTGATTTATGCGGATATTCCTGTTTTTATAGATGGGCGGGCGGATGTATATTCACAGAATGGCCTGCTTGGGGACGGGATCTCTCTGATGCTGATGCAACAGGTAAATTCTGAGGCTGAAACCGTGATATTTGATCCGGAAGAATTGATTGACAGGTACAATTTTGACGGATTTCTGATTGATGCAGGCCGTCCTCTATACGCCTATCTGAACAGTCATGAAGAGCGGTATGAAAAAGTGCTGGTAACAGAAACGGCGGCGTATTTTAGACGGCTGGAACAACAGTGAGGTATATCAAGATGTATGTATGGACAAAAAGCGAAATATTTCTGTATGGAGGCATTGTTGTTATGGCGGCGGCAGGTGTTCTGGCGATAATCTGTGCCGCAGCATTTACATGGACTGGCAGGAATCTGAAGAAAAAGCTGGAGCAGGAATATGGAAAGCCTCAGCGGTAACGGACAGGAGAGTTTGAAAATGCCGCAGGTAATAGCAGGAGCATATGAACTAAAGGAGAAGATAGGTGCAGGCGGTGGCGGTGTTGTCTATCTGGGACGTCATATTCGTCTGGATAAACAGGTGGTGCTGAAGGCTGACAAAAGAACGCTGAGCATAGGAACAGAAGCCCTCCGTCGGGAGGTGGATCTGCTGAAACAGCTCAGTCATACCTATATACCACAGGTTTACGATTTTATTCAGGAAGACGGTGTGGTGTATACGGTGATGGATTACATCCAGGGGGAAAGTCTGGATAGGCTTTTGGCCAGACAGGAGCTGCCCACACAGGCGAAGCTGATTCGTTGGGCCTGTCAGCTGTTGGAGGCGTTAGTTTATCTGCATGCCCGGCCACCCTATGGCATCCTGCACGGAGATATTAAGCCGGCCAATATTATGCTGAAGCCGGATGGGGATGTGTGCCTGATTGATTTCAATATTGCACTGGCTCTGGGTGAGGAAGGCGCTGTGAAGGTGGGCTTCAGCCGCGGCTATGCCTCTCCTGAGCATTACGGCGCGGACTATCTGGCCGGAAATCAGTCTGCCGCAGTGGGAGATCCTTCCGTTTTTCGAAACAGCAGTTTTTTCAGATTCGGGAGCAGGCGGGCGAATTCTGATAAATTCTTGCAAAAAAGCAGAGCAGCTTCCGCGGAATCTGCGGAAGGCTTTGAAGAAACGGAACAGGAATCAGGATCTGAAACCACTGAGTTTGCAGGCGGCTCTGAGAGAACCGAGAGGGATGACGGCTCCGGGAAAACGGAGGTATTGGCAGGCAGCATTGCAAAAAATGCACAGAATATACAGAGAAAAAGCATTGGCAGTACCACTGAGGGAGACAGGGGAATTCTGCTGGATGTGCGTTCCGATATTTACAGCCTGGGCGCCACATTGTACCATATGCTGTCTGGACAAAAGCCTCCGCAGGACGCCAGGAAAGTAAAGCCTTTGGAAAGAGATGTCTGCAGTGCGGAGGTTTCAAGAATCCTCCAAAAGGCAATGGCACCCCAGCCCAGAGAGCGATATCAAAGTGCGGAGGATATGCTGGCTGATTTTCGCAGACTGCACAGGCAGGACAAAAGGGCTGTCAGGCACAGAAGGCGGATAGCGGCATGGACAGCGGCGCTGACAGGCTTCTTTTTAGCAGGAGGAGCCAGCGCATTTATTGGATTAAAACAGCTGGAACAGCGGCAAAGCGCATTGGCGTTGGCGGAATACTCTGCCAATGCGTTAACGGAGGGAGATGTGAAGTCCGCAATAGAATTGGCTTTAAAGGCAATTCCCGTGGAAAACGGGATTTTGGATACTCCGGTGACTGCTGAAGCACAGAAAGCGCTGACAGATGCCTTAGGCGTGTATGATTTGTCGGAAGGCTTTCACCCGCTGGGAATGATTCCTTTGCCAGGAGCGCCTTTTCATATGGACTTGTCACCGGACGGAACACGGCTGGCTGTAGTATACGCTTATGAGACAGCTGTGTTTCAGATGGCGGATCAAAGCAGGATCACGGCGCTTCCCGTTCAGAATTCTGCACTGTCAGATTGCTTTTTTGTGGATAATAACAGGATTGTGTATGCCGGAGCCCAAGGGATTACTGCTTATGATTTAGATACGGAGAAAACGCTGTGGACAGGGGAGGAGGCCACCACACTGACGCTTTCCGGTGACCGCCGGCTGGTGGCGGCTGTAAACCGTGACGAGAATAAAGTTATTGTGTATCGTACAGCGGATGGTGCCAGGGTTTCTGAGAGATCCTTTGAGGGGAGGCATCTAAAGGTTCCTGTCAATGATATTTTTGCGGATGCCAATGACAATATTTTTTGTTTAAATGAAGATGGAAGCATACTGGCTGTCAGCTTTCATGATGGTAGTGTGTATCTACTGAATCTGCTGAATCCGGAGGAAGATCGAGTCCTGTATGAGGAAACGGATTATCAAGGCTTTTCAGGAGGCTTCTGCGGCAAATATTTTGCATATACTGCGGAAAAAAGCGATGAAACAACCTTTGGACTGGTGGATCTGCAGGAGGCCTCTTTTGCAGGCGGATTTTCTTCTCAGGACAGTTTGATCCTGCAGGCAGATGAGAAGGGAATATATCTTGCCAGCGGCAATCTGTTGGTAAAGGTGGACACAGATACCCTGGAGGAGCGTGAAATAGCCTATACGGGCAATGCATCCATTACAGGATTCTCTGTGGGACCGGAATATATTTTGACGGTGACAGAGGATGGGAGCTTTTCTTTTTATGACAGCGGAGCACACAGAATGTCTGTGGAAAGCAGTGATAAGCCGTATGATTTTACCCTGATGGCAGATACATGTGCTGTTTTGGCAAGTCGAAATGAGCCATCGGTGCGTCTGTTGGCTTTGGAAGATCATAAGGATGCCTGGATGATGTCATATGATGCCGGATACATACATGATGAGGCGAGAGTTAGTGGGGATGGCAGTACAGTAATGTTTTTTGGCTATCAGGATTTTAGGATTTATGATATGACGGGCAATCTGATTGCAGAAGAAAAACTTCCGGATGCAGGGCAAATTTACGACCAGCAGTTCCGAAGAGAGGAGCAGGCATCCTGGCTTGAGGTGATTTGGTATGATGGCACAAAACGTTGTTACAGTGCCGCAGACGGAACAATAATATCTGAAGAAAAGGGAGAAGCCCCTTCCAGAGACTTGTATGAGGAATTTTTTACAGATCAATATAGAATCGCTTCCTCATTACACACTGCGCCGGAGGCATATGACCGGAAATCAGGCAGACTGGTGGCCACATTGGAGAAGGATTCCTATCTTACCTATGTGACTCAGGCAGGAGACTATATTATTACGGAATATATCAGCTCCGCGGGAGAGAGGTACGGCATACTGTTGGATCGCAGACTGCAAAAACTGGCGGTACTGCCGGGACTTTGTGATGTGCTGGGAGACACACTGGTGTTTGATTACCCTTCCGGGAATCTGCGGAAATGTAAGCTATATTCGTTGGAGGAGTTGATTGAGCTGGGGAATGAATTGATTTATGCGAAGTGATGAAGCCGGCTGCGGAAAAGCTTTTGACCAAAGGTAAGGGAACAGGAGGCAGGATAGGAAATAGAATGCAAGCGGAAAATGTACATGCTACAGGAACAGGGGGAAAACAGGAATGAGAAAGAAAACAAGAATGAACACAGGAATGAAAACAAAAATGAAAGCAGGAAAAAGAAGTCTGGCAGTTTTGCTGGTGCTTTTGCTGGTACTGCCAGTATTTCCTTCCATGGCGGAGGGAACCGTCAGCGGAGGCGACGGAAACAGCAGTGGAAGCAGCAAAAATGAGAATGCGGCCAATGACTTAGCGGACAGCAATTCTGTTTCTGGCGGCGACATGGCAGGAGAAGTGCCGGAAAGACAGATGGATGCAGGGATCAGGTCAGTTTCTGCCGGTGACGCCCGCGGGAATATTGCCAGCGGCGTGGATGGGAATATTTCCTGGGTGATCGATGCTGATGGGAAGCTGACGATAAGCGGGACGGGGGATTTTTCGGAGCCTTTTGCTGATAAGCCCTGGACGCCCTATAGGGAGAGTATCATATCGGCGGAGATTACTGTGTCGGGAATGACGAATGCAAGTGGGTTGTTTTGGGGATGTGCAAACTTGCAGAGTGTGGATGTAAGCGGGGTTGCTACCAGCAATGTGTTATATATGGGGAGTATGTTTTCTGGCTGCAACAGTCTGACAAGTGTGGATGTAGGCGGATTTGCTACCAGCAATGTGATAGATATGGGGTTTATGTTTTCTGGTTGCAGCAGTCTGACAAGTGTAGATGTAAGCGGATTTGCTACCAGCAATGTGACAAATATGGGGAGTATGTTTTCTGGTTGTAGCAGTTTGACAAGTGTGGATGTAAGTGGATTTGATACCGGCAATGTGACAGATATGGGGAGTATGTTTTATGGATGTAGCAGCCTGACAAGTGTGGATGTAAGCGGATTTGCTACCAACAATGTGACAAATATGTGGGGTATGTTTTACGGCTGTAGCAGTCTGACAAGCGTGGATGTGAGTGGATTTAATACCAGCAATGTGACAAATATGAGTTTTATGTTTAGTGGTTGTAGTAGTCTGGCAAATGTGAATGTGAGTGGATTTGATACCAGCAATGTGACAAATATGAGTTTTATGTTTAGTGGTTGTAGCAGTTTGACAAGTGTAGATGTAAGTGGGTTTGCTACCAGTAATGTGACAGGCATGGAATTTATGTTTGAGAGGTGTAGTAACTTAGCAAGCGTGGATGTAAGCGGATTTGATACAAGCAATGTGACAGATATGCTTGAAATGTTTTATGGCTGTAGTAGTCTTGTAAGCGTGGATGTAAGTGGCTTTGACACCAGCAATGTAATAGATATGACTGGAATGTTTGCCTTGTGCAATAGTTTGAATTGGATAGATGTGAGTGGATTTGACACAAGTAAAGTAACCAGAATGGGAGCGATGTTTCTTGATTGCAGTAGTATAAATAATATTGATACAAGTAGTTTTGATACCAGTAATGTGACAGAGATGTTTGAAATGTTTTATGGCTGTAGTAGTCTTATAAGCGTGGATGTAAGTGGCTTTGATACAAGCAATGTGTGGAATATGGAGGGGATGTTTTATAACTGCAGTAGTCTGAAAAACGTGAATGTGAGCGGGTTTGACACAAGAAATGTTGAATTGACATGGAGAATGTTTGCAGGTTGTGCTAATCTTGTCAATTTAGATCTAAGCAATTTTGACACTGTTACAGTAAAAAACATGACAGATATGTTTTCAGAGTGTAGTAGTCTGATAAAGTTGGATTTAAGTAGTTTTGATGCAAGTAATGTAATAGCGGATGAATACAGCAGTATGAAAAATATGCTTTACAATTGTCACAGCTTATCAGAAATCCACACCCCACGGAATGTAAAGGAAATTGTGCTTTTACCGGAAAAATCCGGTACCGTCTGGCTTACCCCTGACGGCACAGAGGTAACGGAACTTCCCCAGAATCTGAGCTATAGCGTAAAGCTGACCAGACATTATACAAAAGGTACTCCGGAAATCACCACCACTACACCGGAACTAAACATGGAGGATGTAATCCGGGTAAAATATGTGCCTTATTCTTACACAGTGCAGACAAATAACGAATATGACTGGAATACGGTAACCTTCTCTATTGTGGAGGGCAGACTGGCGGAGGGGCTTCAGATGTATCCGGCCACGGGCGAAATATACGGCGTGCCTCTGGAAACAGGAGAATTTCCCATAACGGTACGGGCGGATTACAGTAATCCTGATTTTCTGCCTTCTTACGCACAGCTGACACTGATCGTAAAGGATAATACGGATATAAATATCGGTACAGCTACGGACCCAGGCTATGATATTATTCAGCCTGTGCCCAATATGAGTCTGAATGCTTTGCCTGGAAGCGAAAGCCAGGTTCTGATCTCCAAGGGAGAATATGCGGAGTTTGTGGATCTGTATCTGGACGGGGAAAAATTGGTGAAAGGAACGGATTACACCTCAGAAGCAGGCAGTACCAGGATCACCATATTGAATCAAACATTGACCAGAAAGGGGACAGGGACTCATACGCTGGGAATTGAATTTCGCACCCAGGACTCTAACGAACTGAGACGTGCGGCACAAAATTTTGTAGTATCGGAGATTTCCAATCCGGGTGGAAATGGCGGAAACGGTAATACTGGTGATAACGGAAATAGCGGCGGAAATGGAAACAACAATACCGGAAGCAATAATAATGGTAACAATGGGAGCAGTAATAGTGGAAATACCGGAAACAGCGGGAATAACGATAATTTTGGTAATGAAAGCAATAATGGAAAAGGTATTTCTGACATCAATCTTCCGGCATCTGAAACGGATGAGATCACCATCATCATCTACACTGTAATGCCTGGCGATAACCTGAGAAAGATAGCTGTGAAGTTTTACAGCAGTGGTGATTATTGGAGAAAAATTTATGCCGATAATGCCAGTCTGATCCGGAATCCCAATAGGATCTACGTCGGGCAGAGGCTGACCATCTATCTGACAAAGGACAAAGCATCCACAGAATCCGGTGAGTATGATAACACCTATCGAGTGGCTTCTGGAGATAACCTGTGGAAGATCGCCCAGAGGGTATACGGCGACGGAAGGCTTTGGAGATGGATTTATGAGGCCAACCGGGCGGTGATCACTAATCCGGGGAAAATCCGCGGCGGGATGTTGCTGAAGATTCCCGCATTATGATTGTTTTGATAAAGGCAGTATTGCAAGCTTCGTCAGGCACTGTAAAGATGCTTGACGAAGGGCTGTAGAAAAACTTATGAAAACGAGAAGGAGAATTACAAAAATGAAATTTACTAAGTATTTGAAAAAAGGACTGGCTATGTTTTTATCGGTACTGTTGACAATACCTACACTTCCCGTAACAGCCGGGGGGGGGGTAAAAATTGAGGAAGAAAATGAGAATTCAGTAGGCTCACAAATTCCAATTAATTCTGTTTCAGATAACGATGCGGCAGGAGAAATATGGGAAAGGCAGGTAGATGTAGGGATCAGTTCAGTTTCTGCCGGTGATGCCGATGGGAATATTGCCAGCGGCGTGGATGGGAACATTTCCTGGGTGATCGATGCAAATGGGAAATTGACTGTGAGCGGGACGGGGGATTTTTCGGATCCTTATGGCATTAAGCCCTGGGCGCCATATAGCGAAAGTATTATATCGGCGGAAGTTAATGTAACAGGGATGACAGACGCAAGTGTATTTTTTGCTGGATGTAGTAATCTGAGTTACGTTGATATGAGTGGTTTTGATACTAGTAATGTGACAGATATGTGGGGAATGTTTTCAGAATGTGGCAATCTGAATAATGTGAATTTAAGCGGGCTTGATACTAGCAATGTGACAAATACGGGAAGCATGTTTTCTGGTTGCAGTAGTCTAAGAAGTGTGGATTTAAGCGGGCTTGATACTAGCAATGTGACAGATATGGGAAGCATGTTTTCCGGTTGCAGTAGTCTAAGAAGTGTGGATTTAAGTGGATTTGACACCAGAAATGTAACAGATATGGTAGGGATGTTCTACAATTGTAATTGTTTGGAAAGTGTGGATGTAAGTAATTTTAACACAAGTAATGTGAAATGGATGTATAATATGTTTTCCGGTTGCAGTAGTTTGGAAAGTGTTGATGTAAGTAACTTTAACACCAGTAATGTGAAATGGATGTATAATATGTTTTCCGGTTGTAGTAGTCTTGCAAGCGTAGATGTCAGCGGGTTTGACACCAGCAACGTGACAGATATGGGAGGGATGTTTTACGATTGCAGTAGTCTTGTAAGCGTAGATGTCAGCGGCTTTGACACCAGCAATGTGATAAGTATGAGATGGATGTTTTCTGGTTGTAGTAGTCTTGCAAGCGTAGACGTCAGTGGCTTTGACACCAGTAATATGACGGATATGGAGTGGATATTTAATGGCTGTAGCAGTCTGGAAGGTGTGGATGTAAGTGGGTTTGACACCAAAAATGTAACAAGTATAGAGAATATGTTTAGAGGCTGTAGCAGTTTAGTAAGCGTGGATGTAAGTGGGTTTGATACCAGAAATGTAACGAATATGTTTTGTATGTTTTATGAATGTAACAGTCTTGCAAGTGTAGATGTAAGCAGGTTTAATACTAGCAATGTGACATGCATGGAAGGAATGTTTAGCGGCTGTAGTGGTTTGGCAAGTGTAGATGTAAGTGGGTTTGATACCAGAAATGTAACAAAAATGAGTGGTATGTTTAGCAGCTGTAGCAGTCTGAAAAACTTGGACTTAAGCAGTTTTGATGTAGGTAAAGTGATAGAGAACCAATTTTTGAGTGATTTATTCTACAATTGTGATAGTTTATCAGAGATCCAGACACCACAAAATGTAAATGTAGCCTCTCTATTGCCAACAAGAGCAGGCACCGTCTGGCTTATCCCCGACGGTACAGAGGTAACAGAGCTTCCCCAGAACCTGAGCTACAGCGTAAAGCTGACCAGACATTATACAAAAGGTACTCCGGAAATCACCACCACTACACCGGAACTAAACATGGAGGATGTAATCCGGGTAAAATATGTGCCTTATTCTTACACAGTGCAGACAAATAACGAATATGACTGGAATACGGTAACCTTCTCTATTGTGGAGGGCAGACTGGCGGAGGGGCTTCAGATGTATCCGGCCACGGGCGAAATATACGGCGTGCCTCTGGAAACAGGAGAATTTCCCATAACGGTACGGGCGGATTACAGTAATCCTGATTTTCTGCCTTCTTACGCACAGCTGACACTGATCGTAAAGGATAATACGGATATAAATATCGGTACAGCTACGGACCCAGGCTATGATATTATTCAGCCTGTGCCCAATATGAGTCTGAATGCTTTGCCTGGAAGCGAAAGCCAGGTTCTGATCTCCAAGGGAGAATATGCGGAGTTTGTGGATCTGTATCTGGACGGGGAAAAATTGGTGAAAGGAACGGATTACACCTCAGAAGCAGGCAGTACCAGGATCACCATATTGAATCAAACATTGACCAGAAAGGGGACAGGGACTCATACGCTGGGAATTGAATTTCGCACCCAGGACTCTAACGAACTGAGACGTGCGGCACAAAATTTTGTAGTATCGGAGATTTCCAATCCGGGTGGAAATGGCGGAAACGGTAATACTGGTGATAACGGAAATAGCGGCGGAAATGGAAACAACAATACCGGAAGCAATAATAATGGTAACAATGGGAGCAGTAATAGTGGAAATACCGGAAACAGCGGGAATAACGATAATTTTGGTAATGAAAGCAATAATGGAAAAGGTATTTCTGACATCAATCTTCCGGCATCTGAAACGGATGAGATCACCATCATCATCTACACTGTAATGCCTGGCGATAACCTGAGAAAGATAGCTGTGAAGTTTTACAGCAGTGGTGATTATTGGAGAAAAATTTATGCCGATAATGCCAGTCTGATCCGGAATCCCAATAGGATCTACGTCGGGCAGAGGCTGACCATCTATCTGACAAAGGACAAAGCATCCACAGAATCCGGTGAGTATGATAACACCTATCGAGTGGCTTCCGGAGATAACCTGTGGAAGATCGCTCAGAGGGTATACGGCGACGGAAGGCTTTGGAGATGGATCTACGAGGCTAACAGAGCGGTGATCACTAATCCGGGGAAAATCCGCGGCGGAATGTTGCTGAAGATTCCTGCATTGTGATTGTTTTGATAAAAGCAGTACTGCAAGCTTCATCAGGCACTGTATGAAGTGCTATAATGCATCTGGCGAAGGGCAGCAGAAGGTATTAAAGAAGGGAACGGATATCTCTGTACAAGATATGCGGTATATCCGTTCCCTGTGCGATATGATGCAGAAAACTGAACACTCATAAAAACATTGCCATGTAAAGCGGCAGATGCCATATACCGTCTTTTTCCATGACGTCCTTTGGATAGAGAATATAGGAAGTTCCGATTTTCGAGGAAAACTTTTTCCTGAATTTATCGAGGGAGGAGTGAGAGCGGTAATTGCCGGACTTCACTTCTATAGGAGATATCTTTCCTTTTTCGATAATCAGAAAATCGATCTCCATGTGGTTTTCACGACTGATATTATCATTCCGAGAGTAGAAGTAGAGTTTGTGGCCATTGCGGCGGAGCATCTGCGCCACAATATTTTCCATAATCATGCCCTCGTTAATATCAAGCTTATCAAAAAGTATGGCTTTATATAGTTCATTATCTGTGAATGCAGTATCCATAAATGTGTGTGTGACAAGCAATCCGGTATCTGCCATATAGCACTTCTGAGTGGAATTATCCGCGCTGAGGGCCAGACCCGCATTGGGATCTGTGGCATTAAGGCATATGTTTGTTACCATAGCTTCATTCAGCCAAATAAAGGAATCTTCATAGGAATGGAAGCGGGCGTTTTTGTTAAGTGAGGAAAGCTTATACTTCTTTTCCTTTTTGGAAAGCTGACCGGGAATACCGTCAAAAACAGCGTAAACCTTTTCCTCGTATCCTCCGGCAAATTTAGATACATCGTCCCGGTAAAGGTGCAGAATTCTGCGTTTGGCTTCATCAGAGGCGGCGAAGTTTTTTTCATTCTGATAGGCAAGTACTGACTGCGGCATTCCGCCTACCAGAACATATTGTCGAAAATCATTCATGATCTTGCGGTGAAGAGCTTGCCCAAGGGGAGTTTTAGTCTCAAAGCATTTGCGGATCAGAGGTATAGTTGTTTCGTCACCTAGAGCCCATAGAAACTCTTCAAAATCCATGGGGAACATTTCTTTGTGTTCCTCTTCTGAGGGTATTATGATATTCTCAGTGTTCTTTTTTAAACGAATGAGAGATCCTGTTTCAAGAAAGTCATATCGGCCATCGGCAACCAGGTACTTAATTAGCTGTCTTGCTCTTGGAAATTGCTGCACTTCGTCAAAGACGATCAGTGATTCACGCTTGTGAAGCACAGTGGAGTAAAATACAGACAGTTTTGCAAACAATAAATCAAGATCATAGCTTTCGTGGATGAAGAGATCACAGATATCCTGTGGCGCATTACCGAAATCAATTATAATGTGGCTCTTGTATTCCTGCCTGGCAAATAATTCTGCAATATAGCTTTTGCCGACACGGCGGGCTCCATCAATCAAAAGTGCAGTCTGTCCATTGCTTTTGCGTTTCCAATCAAGCAATTCACCGTAAATTTTTCTTTTCAGCATAGGATGGTCCCTCCTGGTATTAATATGGTTTTTGTGAGCCTTTCTAAAGCAAGAATGCAATAGTGATAAAGAAATCGGCGGTTTGTAAGTATTAACAGGTTTGTGCTTGTAAATATACTATAATTTTTACGAAAAAGCAAGAACACAAACTGCATAGAATGACGAAAAAGCAAATAAAATCGACGATATTTAAAACGAAAAAGCATTAATATGCGATCAGCCGGTCTATTCCGGATGCTATAGAGGTGAAACGCAACAGCCGTCCAAAGGCAAAAAGACCAGCAGGCCGGCCCGAGTACATTTATGCCGGCATCAGGTGGCACTGATGCCGGAGATAGGGCATTAGGTCATGAATTCTGTCCCGGGCTGCGAAGCTTTTCCAGAAGTAAAAGTCCATAAACTAAAAGGCTCTGTTTTTTCAGAAAGATGCTCCAACAGGTGCGGAAGCCGGCTGATCGTATAGCATCTGATGGTTATTTTTCACAAGGTTATTCCGAGAGGTGTTTTTCCACCGTATTTTTTTCTTGACAGATCGTTTTTAAAGTATATAATAGGTATATCAGGAGTAATCATCGAACTGTGCGATCTGCACATTCAGGCATGATCTGCCGTATACTCAGAATATAATAACCTTATTTGATGGAATATTAGCGAGAGTTTATTCCCGCGAGCAATGAGGAAAATAGCCATGCTTGCATGGGTATTTGACGAATGCCGCGAGGGTCAATACCAAGGGGCATGTTTTTTTTATAAAATCCGTGATTTAGTGAGCGTGATTATGCTTGAAAAACTATGAAAACGTGTTGAGTAAATCCTTTGGAAATGATAAAATCAGAAAGAGAGGTATGAATGTGGAGGAGGGAAAAACAACTGCAAGACCTTACGATGATGTATTCCGCACATTGCTGAACGATTGCAGCAGTCTGATTATCCCGGTTATTAATGAAGTGTTCAGGGAAGACTATTCCGGAAAGGAGAGAATCGTCTTCCCTGAACACTTCATGAATCGACAGGACGGAATAGAGGGCGAACGGGTTACAGATACCTGTTTTAAAATATTGGGCAGGGAGATCAGGAAATACCATTTGGAGTGTCAGAGCAGTGCGGACAGCAGTATGCTGGTTAGATTTTTTGAATATGACACTCAGATTGCCCTTGACGAGGGGGAGTTGAGCGAAAATGTTCTTACAGTGACATTTCCACATTCGGCTGTACTTTTTTTGAGATGCGGCGCGTCCACGCCGGATAAATTGAAAATAAGAATGGTAACACCCGGAGGAAATCTGGAATATGGTGTTCTCGTAATGAAATTGAGGCAGTTTACGCTGGACGAAATTTTTAATAAAAATCTGTTGTTTCTGATTCCGTTCCACATCTTCTCCCATGAAGACAGATTTGCAACATATGAACAGGACAAAGCGCAACGCAGATTGTTGGAAAAAGAATATGAGATGGTTAGGGAAGAATTGGAAGAGCGCTTAGAACAAAGGGTTATCAGTGAATATGTCAAATGTACAATTATTGATATGTCAAACAGGGTGCTTGAGCATATTGCACGGAAGTATGAGCTGGTCAGAAAGGGAGTGAAGGAAGTTATGGGCGGAAAGGTTCTGGATTATGAGGCAAAAACCATACTGAATGAAGGTATGAAAAGAGGAATGGAAAAAGGTATAGAGAAAGGAATGGAAAAAGGCATCAGGGGAACGGTTTCCATATTGAAGAATTTAGGTATTCCTACACAGACAATTTTGAGCGAGATTCAGGAGCAGTATAATCTGAGTCCGGAGGCTTCCAGAGAGTATCTGTAACAATTGTTGTTCCGGCACCAGGTGGCACTGGTGCCGGAAATAGGGCATTAGGTCATGAATCCTGACCCGGGCTGCGAAGCTTTTCCAGAAGTATGAGTCCATAGGCAAAAAAGGCTTTATCCTTTTCAGAAAGATGTTCTAACAGGTGCAGAAGCCGGTCAATCGTATACCGTCCGCTGATCGTCTGGGAGGCAATATCTGATAAATAAGGATAACTGGTGCGGCCCAGCAGATAATCGACAGAGACTTCATAGAAGTCCGCCAGCTTGACCAGGGTATCCAGATCGGGGCAGTGAGTGCCGGACTCGTAATTAGATATGGTGCCCACAGAGCAGTGGAGATAAGATGACAGTTGTTTTTGCCCCATGCCCTTTTTATGCCGGAGCTGCTTTAGTGTTTCTGAAAAATGGCTCATGCTAATTTCCTCCTTTGAGTTTTGTACTATGAGGATACCATAGGATGCTGTGTTAAGTAATAAAAAAGCAGATATTTGCGTCTTTCAAAAGCGTCTGCAGATACAGACAGCTAAATAACCGGCTGCAGACAGGAGAAGAGAATCAAAGAAAGATTTTTGACGGATATGTAAGGCCTTCCGGCATATGCCTTTGGGCCCTTAGTGCTACATTTTAAAGGTTTTCTTAAGTCTGTGCTCGATAAACTGAATAGACTGATAAAACAGCAGGGCGATGATACACAGGATGATAATGCTTGTGATCACCATATCCAGCTGGAAAACCTGGGAACCATATATGATCAGATATCCCAGGCCTCGCCTGGCGGCAAGGAATTCACCGATGATTACGCCTACCAGAGCCAGACCGATATTGACTTTGGCGGTGCTGAGCAGGATAGGAACAGAGCCGGGCAGCACTACCTTGAAAAAAGCGTCTTGCTTTCTGCCGCCCAGCGTGTAGATCAGAGTGATTTTTTCCGGATCTACCTGCTGAAAGCCGGTATAAAAGCTGATAATGGAGCCGAAAACAGCCACGGAGATTCCGGCTACGATGATGGTTTTTGCCCCGGTGCCCAGCCATACGATAAAGAGCGGGGCCAGAGCTGACTTGGGCAGACTGTTGAGTACCACCAGGTATGGCTCGAAGATCTCGGACAGCTTTGGTGAATACCATAACAATGTGGAACAGACCAGGCTGAACAGGATCACCAGAAGAAAGCTGACTATGGTCTCAAACAGTGTGATGCCGATGTGTGAGAGCAGAGCTTTGTTGCAGAGCAGGTCTGCAAAGCAGGCAGCTACGCGGCTGGGGCTGGAGAAAAAGAAGCTGTCGATCCAGCCCAGGGCGGCGCTGACCTCCCACAAAGCCAGAAACAGTATAAAAATCAAGGTGCGCCAGGAGGTGATCTGATGATGGTGCCTTCTGTGCTGTCTCATAAATTCTTCTTGCTTTGTCAATTCTTTTTTCGGACTATTTTTCATGTGTCATATCCTCCCAAAGCCTGTTAAAGTATTGCTGAAACTCCGGTGCATTTCTGGCGGCCAGGGGCGTGTCCTCCTGCAGTGTCAGCTTGACGGAGACCTCTTTTTTTACTGTTGCAGGACGTCCTGAGAGAACGATGATCCTGTCTGCCAGGCTGATTGCTTCGGACAGATCGTGGGTAATAATGATCATGGTTTTTCCGGCAGCTCGTATGAGTCGGCAGATGTCCGCGGAGACCATCAGCCTGGTTTGATAATCCAGGGCGCTGAAGGGTTCATCCAGCAGGAGCAGCTGAGGCTCCAGGGCTAAAGTGCGGATCAGGGCGGCGCGCTGCTTCATGCCTCCTGACAGCTCGCTGGGCCGTTTGTCACGAAATTTATCTAATCCATACTCTGTCAGGAGGCGGTCTACTTTTTGGAGCCGGTCAGGAGTCAGCATATGATGCAGCTCCAGACCCAGAGTCACATTTCGGTAGACGGTACGCCATTCAAACAGGTGATCCCGCTGAAGCATATATCCCACCTTGGGATATTGGAGGCTGCCGTCGGGATTGTTGAACAGGATCGTTCCGCTCTCCGGGGGCAGGAGGCCTGCAATGATGGACAGAAGAGTGGATTTCCCACAGCCGCTTGGGCCTACGATGGCGATAAATTCGCCCTCACGGACACCGAAGGAGATATCCTTTAAAGCCCGGGTCTCTCCGTTCAGACTATGGTAGGAATAGCTGATATTTTTTAATTCCAGAATGTTTGCCATAAAGTGCCATTCCCAAGTCCGGTTTTGGACTTTGTTTTCCTTAATATTGATTTATAAATAGGATATGACAGCACGGCAAAAGAGGTTACATCTTGCACAAAGGCGCGGTTTGTGGTATCATTTGCTTCAAGTGTGAGTTCGTTTGACAGATGATGTGTAAGATCATTTGGACAGCGGAAGTTTACAGGAAGATTATGATAAAGTGAAACGGAGAAAAATATGGCACAATTGTGGGGAGGGCGTTTTACAAAGGAAACTGACCGCATGGTTTATGAATTCAATGCGTCCATAGGCTTTGATAAGCGGCTTCTTGATCAGGATATTAAAGGAAGCATGGCTCATGCGGATATGCTTGCAAAACAGGGAATCCTGACGGCGCAAGAGGCGGCTTCTATTAAAAAAGGCCTGGAGGCAATTCTTTGGGACGTGGAGGAAGGCAGACTGGCCGTAGACTTAGGCTGTGAGGACATACACAGTTTTGTGGAAGCCGAGCTGACAAGAAGGATCGGTGAGGCGGGGAAGAAGCTTCATACGGGAAGAAGCCGCAACGACCAGGTGGCACTGGATATGAAATTATACACCCGGGAGCAGGTAATGGTGACAGACCGGCTGTTGAAGGAGCTTCTGAAGGTTATTTTGGAGGTTATGGAGGAGAACACCGAGACCTATATGCCGGGTTTTACTCATCTTCAGAAAGCCCAGCCAACCACTTTGGCCCATCATTACGGGGCTTATTTTGAGATGTTCCGCAGGGACAGACAGCGCATGACGGATATATATCGGCGAATGAATTATTGTCCGTTGGGGGCAGGCGCTCTGGCGGGCACCACCTATCCTCTGGACAGAGAGTACACGGCTTCTCTTCTGGGCTTTGACGGGCCTGCCGTCAACAGTATGGATGCGGTTTCCGACAGGGATTATCTGATTGAATTTCTGGCGGCGCTTTCTACTATAATGATGCATCTGAGCCGGTTTTCGGAGGAGATCATCCTCTGGAATTCCAATGAATACCAATTTGTGGAGCTTGACGATGCCTTTTCCACAGGAAGCAGCATTATGCCGCAGAAAAAAAATCCTGATATTGCAGAGCTTGTGCGGGGAAAGACGGGCCGCGTATATGGGGATCTGATGGCGCTGCTGACTACCATGAAGGGACTGCCGCTTGCATATAATAAGGATATGCAGGAGGACAAGGAGGTTTTCTTTGACGCTTCGGATACGGTAAAGGATTGTCTGACTCTTTTTACCGGAATGCTTCGCACCATGAGATTTCGAAAGGACCGCATGGCGGCCAGTGCCCTGAACGGATTTTCCAACGCAACGGATGCTGCGGATTATCTGGTGGGAAAGGGAGTTCCTTTTCGGGATGCTCATGGGATTGTGGGCAGACTTGTGCTGTATTGTTTGGAAAAAAATACTTCTATCGGTGCGTTGTCCATGGAGGAGCTTCAGGGGATCAGCGATCAGTTTGAGGAGGATCTGTATGAGGCGGTTTCTCTGAAGGCCTGTGTAGAAAGGCGGCTCACTGCCGGAGCCCCCGGACCGAAGGCCATGAGGGCGGCTATGGATGGGTACAGGGTGTACCTGGAGAAAGAATAATTGAATTGCAATGAACATAAAAGCATAAATAAATACAGAAGGGTATAAACCTTGAAAGCAGATGAATCAGATTTATTCAATACATAGATCAGATAAAAAGGAGAGAAAGAATGGATAAGAGAGCGGGTCAGAAGTTAAAAGTAGGTATTTTAGGCGGAACCGGTATGGTGGGACAGCGGTTCATTGCGTTGCTGGAGAATCATCCCTGGTTTGAAGTAACCACGATTGCCGCCAGTCCCCGCTCCGCAGGCAGAACCTACAGGGAAGCTGTGGAGGGCAGATGGAAGATGACGACGCCTGTGCCGGAGGCAGTAAAGGATATTGTTGTCATGAATGTAAACGAGGTGGAAGCAGTTGCGGAAAAGGTTGACTTTGTGTTCAGTGCTGTGGATATGACTAAGGAAGAGATTAAGAAGATCGAAGAGGACTATGCCAGGACCGAGACGCCGGTGGTTTCCAACAACAGTGCCCACAGATGGACACCGGATGTGCCCATGGTGGTTCCTGAGATCAATCCGGAGCATATGCAGGTGATCGATTTCCAGAAGAAGAGACTGGGCACGAAAAGAGGCTTTGTGGCCGTCAAGCCTAACTGCTCCATACAAAGCTATGCGCCTGTGCTCACCGCCTGGAAGGAATTCGAACCAGTGGAGGTAGTAGCCACTACTTACCAGGCTATCTCCGGCGCAGGAAAGACCTTCGGCGATTGGCCGGAAATGGTGGGCAATATTATTCCGTATATCGGAGGCGAGGAGGAGAAAAGCGAGAAGGAACCCCTGCGGATATGGGGAAAGATCGAGAACGGCGTCATTGTTCCGGCAGTTTCTCCTGTGATTACTTGTCAGTGTATCCGGGTACCGGTGCTGAACGGCCACACGGCGGCAGTGTTTGTGAAATTCCGTAATAAGCCTGGCAGAGACCAGCTGATTGAAAAGCTGAGAAGCTTCAGCGGTGAGCCTCAGAGGCTTGAGCTGCCCAGTGCTCCCAAGCAGTTTATTCAGTATCTGGAGGAGGATAACAGGCCTCAGGTAGCGCTGGATGTGGATTACGAAAAGGGCATGGGCATCAGCGTAGGGCGTCTGCGGGAGGATACGGTCTATGACTATAAGTTTATAGGATTGTCCCATAATACCGTCAGAGGCGCGGCAGGCGGCGCAATTTTGTGCGCGGAATTGTTGAAGGCTCAGGGGTATATCACAAATAAGGGGCGGCTATGAGTGAATTACGTTATCAATTGGATCTCTTGAAGGCCATGAACCAGAAGTTGACAGAGAAGGAACGAATATATACAAAGGTCTGTGAGTCCGCAGACGGGGCGTTCCTGTATTGTGATCCTGTTGAAAACAGGGTGTGTGCTCTGGGCCGGTGGAAAGAATTTTTTGATTTTGATATCAGCGAGACAAAGGAATTTGCCCTGTTGCTGGAATTGGTGGAAGAGTCCGGTCTGCTGTCCCTGCAGGAACTGCTTTTCCTGGAAAGGACGGGAGAGGAGTCAAGGACCACAGAGTGCCGTCTGAAAGGAAAAAGGGCGTGGTTTCGATTCCGTGCCCAGGTGTATTATGACAGAGAGGGCATTCCCACAGACAAGGTGATCTATATCGATAACATTACAAAGATGCGTTCCCAGAATGAAGAACTGGCATATATGGCTTATTATGACAATATGACGGGGCTTTATAACCGCAATTATTTTGTGCGTCTGTTGGGAGAGTATGTAAAACGGGCTGAGGACAGCAACAGCATCATCAGTGTTATGACGGTAGATATCGACGGCTTCCGGAAGGTTAACGACAGTCTGGGGATTGTGGCCGGAGATGAGCTGGTTCAGCAGTTCGGCTGCTTTATCAAAGAATTGTGCGGGGAGGGAATCATTGCCTGCCACCTTCACAGCGACGTTTATTGCATTGCCATCTATGACCCCGCGGGAAACAGAAGTGCAGAGTTTCTTTACAGAGCCATTCAGAAGCGGGTAAAGGATCCTTTCCGCCTGATCAGCGGGCAGGAGCTTCGGATTACCGTAAGCGCAGGGGTTGCAGAATATCCCGAGGCGGGAGTTTCCGCTCTGGAGCTGGTGAACTGTGCGGAGATCGTGGGCGCCAATTCTAAGGAGCTGGGACACAATACAATTCAGTATTTTAACGCTCCGGTGATGGATGACCTGTTGAATTCCATCGAGCTGGAGAATAAGCTGAAAAAAGCAGTTTATGATCAGGATTTCTTCATGTACTATCAGCCGCAGTACTATACCGGCAACAAAAGGCTTCGTGGGGTGGAGGCTCTGATTCGATGGAGGGATGAGGATTCCCGGATGATCAGCCCGGCCACCTTTATTCCCGTTGCAGAAAAAAGCGGCACGATTATTCCCATCGGGAAATGGGTGGTGGAGGAGAGCGTGAAGCAGTATGCCGCCTGGAAGGCACAGTTTGGCTTCCCGTTTATTATGTCTATAAATATTTCGGCGCTTCAGTATAAACGAGAGGATTTTGTGGAGTCTACCATAAATGTGCTGAAGAAATACAGAGTAAGACCGGCGGAGATCGAGTTGGAGATCACGGAGAGCGTGCTGATCGATGATTTCGAGGCGGTTTCGGAGAAGCTGAACCAACTTCGGGAATACGGAATCCGCATTTCTCTGGATGATTTCGGAACGGGCTTTTCCGCTCTGTCATATCTGCGAAAGCTTCCTATCGACACGCTGAAAATCGATAAATCCTTTATAGATAATGTGATCACGGATTCCGCCAGCCGGGTGATTACGGAATCGATCATTAACATGGTAAAATCTCTGGGCTATGAGTCAGTGGCCGAGGGTGTTGAAGACGAGCAGCAATATCAGTATCTGCATGCCACCGGCTGCGACGTGATTCAGGGATATTTATTCAGCAGGCCTCTTCCGCCAGAGGAGGTGGAGGGAATGCTGAACACTTCTCTGTGAGTGATTTATATAAAAGGACGGTAGTTTGTGGGCAAGAGTTTGTTTATTGCGGAAAAACCCAGCGTTGCCAGAGAATTTGCCAACGCTCTCAGGATCAGAACCACTTTCCGGGACGGGTATCTGGAGTCAGGGGAAGCGATTGTAACCTGGTGTGTAGGACATCTGGTAACCATGAGTTATCCGGAGGTATACGACGAAAAATACAAGCGGTGGAGTCTGGATACCATTCCGTTTCTTCCGGAAAAATTTTTATATGAAGTCATTGACAGCTCAAAAAAGCAATTTGGAATTGTGAGCAGTCTGATGAAAAGGCCTGATGTGACTACCATTTATGTGTGCACCGACTCGGGAAGGGAAGGGGAATACATATACCGTCTGGTAGAGCAGATGTCCGGAGTCACAGGCAAGGAGCGCAGAAGAGTTTGGATTGACTCGCAGACGGAGGAAGAGATTCTGCGGGGGATCCGGGAGGCTAAGGATCTGAAGGAATACGATCACCTCAGCGATGCCGCGTACCTGCGGGCAAAGGAAGATTATCTGATGGGCATTAATTTTTCCCGGGTGCTGACTCTGAAGTACGGGAGAACGGTAAAGGATTATCTGAAGCGGGATAAGGCGGTGATTTCCGTAGGAAGAGTAATGACCTGTGTTCTGGGAATTGTTGTAAACCGGGAGCGGGAGATCCGTTCCTTTGTAAAGACTCCTTTTTATCGTGTGCTTGGGAATTTCAGGCTGCAGGAAAAGGTTTTTTCCGGAGAATGGCGGGCTGTGGAAAGCTCGCCGCTGTTTGGCTCTCCGAAGCTGTATAAGGAAAACGGCTTTCGGAACAAGGCGGATGCGGAGCAGCTGATACGCCGGCTGGAGGAAGAACCTGTGGGAGACGTGTTGCTGGAAAGCATCGAGAGGAAAAAGGAAAATAAAAATCCTCCGCTGCTGTATAATCTGGCAGAGCTTCAGAACGATTGCTCCAAATATTTTAAAATCAGTCCGGACGAGACTCTGCGTATTGTTCAGGAGCTGTACGAGAAAAAGCTGGTGACTTATCCCCGAACGGATGCCCGGGTGCTTTCTACGGCGGTGGCAAAGGAGATCCATAAGAATATCGGCGGACTTCAGAATTATGGTCCGGCGGCAGCCTATGCGGCGGAAATCCTGAAAAAGGGAAGCTATAAAGGTATTTCTAAAACCAGATATGTAAATGACAAGCAGATTACGGATCATTATGCCATTATTCCCACGGGGCAGACAGGGAGCCTTAACGGTCTTCCGGAGCTGGCGGCCAGGGTATATGAGATCATTGCCCGCCGGTTTTTGAGTATTTTCTATCCGCCGGCAGTGTACAGGAAGTTTTCTCTGCGTATCAGGGTCAAGGACGAAAGGTTTTTTGCCGGCTTTAAGGTACTGGAGGAAGAAGGTTATCTGAAGGTTGCCGTTTTTTCCTTTCGAAGAGACGAAGGAAAGGATGCCGGACCCGGAAAGGATAAAGCCCCTTTGAAGGAGGAAGCCGGGAAAGGACAGGCAGAGGGAAAGCGGGAAGAGGTGGAGACGGAAATCAAAGGTGATGAAGCCTTCCTTGTGCTTTTACAGACATTGAAGAAAGGTGATCGGTTACAGGCAGATTCCTATGAGATTAAGGAGGGCGAAACCTCTCCGCCGAAGCGCTATACTTCGGGAAGCATTATTTTGACCATGGAAAATGCCGGACAGTTTATTGAGGACGAGGAGCTTCGGGCTCAGATTAAGGGAAGCGGTATCGGCACCAGCGCCACCCGGGCCGAGATCCTGAAGAAGCTCGTGAATATTGAATATCTGGCGCTGAACAAAAAGAGTCAGGTGCTGACGCCTACTCTCCTGGGAGAGATGGTGTATGATGTGGTGGAGAGCTCGATCAGGGCTCTGCTGGATCCGTCGCTGACGGCCAGCTGGGAAAAGGGACTCACCATGGTGGCGGGAGGCGATATCACCTCCCGGGAGTATATGGATAAGCTTACCGGATTTGTAGGGCGCAGGACAGAGTATGTAAAGCGCCTGAACAATCAGGGAATATTGTGGAAACAATTTCAGAAGACATCAGCGTGCTACGAGAAATAGAATAGCGTTATGTGGGCAGTAACGAAATAGCTGTATCATATGGTGACAGGCGCGCAATATAATGACGGCTGTATAATATAAGGGCGAAACATATGGGCGAGAATCAGACATGGAGTAATCTTGGCAGGGAAATCAGAAATGCGGTGGAGGATGCCGTGGAGACAGGAAATTTTGTTCCGCTGAGTGATGTGCTCTCGGATACCGTCACCAGTGCGATCCATACCGTAAAGGAGCAGATTGCCCGGGTATCCGCTCCGGAGCAGATGGATGTGCCGCCGGAGGAAAACGGCGGATCGGAAACGGGCGGATCATACGGTCAGGGCGGGGCTGCTGGCGCCGGAGGTGCACACGGTCAGGGCGGGGCTGCTGGCGCCGGAGGTGCACACGGTCAGGGTGGGGCTGCAGGTGCAGG
>OFFL01000613.1_pt1 | contig 36927 bp, 29 predicted proteins | sample 1521391 | NCBI WGS metagenome assembly OFFL01 (sample SAMEA3504082, study PRJEB24116) | mouse gut metagenome | biome: mouse gut; feature: mouse-associated habitat; material: faeces | place: Denmark | collected 2011
CTTTTCACGGCTTCGCCGTTCAAAGCAACATGATGCACACAAAATGAGCAAAAAGCGCCCATTTTGGCGCGTGTTGTCTCGGATTATTGTGCAAACAGCGCATAAAAACACCTCGCGGACACTACCCGTGAAAAGTAACGACCCGTTACCAAATTTTTGATGGAATTTGAGAAGGGGGTTTTCAATAATGGCATTGTTATGTTAAAATAACAATATATCAACCCTGAATGAGTAGGAGGAATTATATGCATTCACCCCTGGAAATTGCGAGAAATTATGTTGAGATCGGAATACATAAGGTGAGGCTTTCCGCATTTAAAATGTTGGTGCTGGGAATTTTTGCGGGTGTTTTTATCGGCTTTGCGGGCATTGCCGCCACTGTGGGAGGAGCTACCATAGAAAACGCATCTCTTTCCAGGCTGATCAGTGCCTGTCTGTTCCCGGCCGGGCTGGCCATGGTGCTGATCTCCGGCAGTGAACTTTTTACGGGGAATAATTTAATAATTATTGCCTTGCTGGAGAAAAAGATTAAGCTGGCGCAGATGCTGAAGAACTGGACTGTGGTCTTTTTGGGAAATTTCATCGGGGCAGGTTTTGTGGCGATGCTGGTGGTATACGGGCATACGCCGGATCTGTTCGGAGGAAAGCTTGCGGACAGCATTGTCAATGCAGCACTTCATCGGGTGAATCTGACCTTTATGGATTCCCTGATCAGAGGTATTCTCTGCAATATACTGGTGTGCATTGCTGTCTGGGCGGCATTTGCCTCCAAGACCGTGTCAGGCAAGCTGCTGATGAGCTTCTGGCCTATTATGCTGTTTGTGCTCTGCGGGTTTGAACATAGTATTGCGGATATATATTTTTGCCTTGCGGGGCTGTTTGCGGCGGGAGAGTATGAAATTGCGGCGGAGGGGCTGACTATGGGAAGCTTTTTGCTGAAAAATCTGCTGCCGGTGACTTTGGGAAATATTCTGGGCGGCGCCGGAATTGTAGGCGTTGGCTACTGGCTGGTGTATCTGCGCCATACGCCGTTGTATATTTACTCTATCGAATCCGAGCAGAAGGAAATCGATATCGCGGAAGAATATTAAAGTGATTGAGGTGCTTAATGGGACTGGCTGATTTTGAACGGAGAAAAGATGAAAAGATAAACGGTGTGATCTATAATATGTCTCCTTCACCGGAATACAAACATGGCATTATTAATAGTAATATTCATACGATTATTAAGCAGGGACTAAAAAATAGTATATGCCTTGTTACTATGGAAAACCTGGACTATAAGTATCATCCGGATGAAAACGATGACTATGTATGCCCGGATATTATGCTTATTTGTGATCGGAAGCACTTAAAAGGAGGATCCTACAGCGGAATTCCCAAGTTCATTGCTGAGACATTAAGTTATTCCACAGCTAAAAGAGACAAGAGAGAGAAAAAGGATATTTATGAAGGTGCGGGAGTAGAAGAATATTGGATTGTCTCTCCCCAAGGCTCTATAGAGATTTATTATCTGCAAAATGGGAAATATGTTTTGGAGCAAAGCTATATGCTGCAGGATGATCAGGAAGATGAGTATTATAACGCTGAATTGGAAATAAGCTTACGTGCATTTCCGAATATTAAAATGAAGCTGGGAGAAATTTTTGAGGGAATAAAAGAATAGACAATATACAAAATAAAAAGAAAGGGAACAAGGTGTTTTTGTTTTCATAAACATCATACATGGCTGAAATGGCAAAGGTTACACTGGGAAAAACGGGAATTACCGTAGAAAAAAATGCTTTCGGGGCGCTGCCGGTTCAGAGAGTATCGCGGGAAGAGGCTGTGATGCTGCTTCGCAGGGCTTATGAGCATGGTGTGGAGTTTTTTGACACGGCCCGCTATTATACGGACAGTGAAGAAAAGCTGGGGGAAGCCTTTGAAGGAATCCGGGAAAAAGTAATTATAGCTACCAAGACCGGAGCAGCGGATGCGCAGGGCTTCTGGAAAGAACTGCAAACCTCTCTTAAAAATCTGCACACGGATTATATTGATATATATCAATTCCACAATCCTGATTTTTGTCCCAGGCCGGGGGATGGGAGCGGACTTTACGAGGCGATGCTTGAAGCCAGGGAAAAGGGAATGATCCGGCATATTGGCATCACAAACCACCGACTGAATATAGCCCGGGAGGCGGTAGAGAGCGGCCTGTATGATACTTTACAGTTCCCCTTCAGCTATTTGGCGTCGGAAGCGGATCTGGAGCTGGTGGAAAAGTGCAGGGATGCAAATGTGGGATTTATTGCCATGAAAGCTCTTTCGGGAGGCTTGATCAGCAATTCGGCTGCGGCACATGCGTATATGGCACAGTTTCAGAATGTACTGCCCATTTGGGGGATTCAAAGAGAGCGCGAATTGGATGAATTCCTTTCCTACATAAGCGCTCCGCCGGTGATGGATGAAAAATTATCTGCAGTTATTGAAAAGGACCGGGAAGAGCTGCGTGGAGAATTCTGCCGAGGCTGCGGATACTGCATGCCGTGTCCGGCAGGGATCGAAATCAATAATTGTGCCCGCATGAGCTTGATGATCCGTCGTTCTCCTTCTGCAGCCCATCTGACGCCGCAGGCGCAGGAGAAGATGAAGCGCATAGAAGGCTGCCTCCATTGCGGAAGGTGCAGCTCCAGGTGTCCTTATGGCTTGGATACACCGGCTTTGCTGGAAAGGAATTACAGGGATTATTGTGAGATCCTGGACGGAAAAGAATTGTAATAAGTCATTGACACAGAAAATAAATTTGAATATAATCAGTATACAAAGAGTGATCAAGGAAAACGTGCTGTCAGCACATTCTGGCAATCTCTGCCACTTTACTCGTTGGAAAAATAGAATACAGTGGCAGAGATTGCGATCAGAGCGGCCTCTGCCCGGAACCAGGAGGTCATAATCTATGGGCAGAATCAATAATGTATTCAGCCATTATTTTCAGAATCCTGAGAGATTTGCAGATCTGTTTAACGGAATCTGCTTTCGAGGAGAAAAGGCCATAAGGGCGGAGGAATTGACACCTTCCTCGGAAGTATATTATCAGCCTGAGGCACAAAAGTCGGGAACGGAAGAAAAAGGAAAACGTGTGGAGCGTGTCCGCGATGTTAAAATGGCGCTCAGGACGGGAGGAGCGTTGCGGATACTGGCATTGGAGAATCAGGACAAAACCGATTATGCCATGCCTTTTCGCTGTATGCAGTATGATACAATGGAATACAGCCGGCAGCTGGAAGAGCTGCGCAGGAAAAACAAGGAAGAGAATGCTTTTGAGACTGCTTCAGAAAGATTGTGCATGCTAAAAAAAGCGGACCGTATTTTTCCCGTATACACTCTTTGCCTGTATCACGGTGAAGAAATCTGGGACGGCCCCAGAACATTAAAAGATATGATGGAATTTGGCTGTGATGAGGATGGAATGAGCCGTTTCTTTAAAGACTATCCGCTGTTTTTGTATTGTATCAATGAAGAAAATGATTTTCAGGTTTTTCATCAGGAAATCAGAAGTCTGTTTCGTATTTTGAGATACCGTAAGGATAAAAATAGGTTGAAGCAGATGATGGAGAATAACCCGGAGTATTGTCATATCAGTGCAGATACTTTAGAAGTGCTGTCTGTGATGATGAATGCACCGAAGCTTTGGGATAAAAGAAGGATGTATCAGAATATGAATGTTGAGACTGAGGAGGAATATGATATGTGTCAGGCGTTAAAGGAATGGCTGGAAGAAGAGCGGGTAATGGGAAGAGAGGAAGGAAGAGAGGAAGGAGCGTTCAGTAAAACCATTCAGATTGCTGAAAACATGCTTCGGAAGGGAATGGCAGATACTGATGTTCTGGCGCTGACCGAATGCGGTGAAGCGGTTATCGAAGAGATCAGAATGAGGTGGGCGGCGAAAACGGTGCAATAGAACATGATAGAATAAGTTTCTCTTTTTCGGATATACTGACTGCAAACGACAGTGCGGAAGAACTCTCTGCGATCTGCGGCGCGGAGAGGCTTGAAGGCCTGTGCAAAAAATATATCCCTAGGAGGAACCTTTATGTTGACATATCTGGAAATCAAGTCGATTCATGCCCGGGAAATTCTGGACTCCCGGGGAAATCCCACTGTGGAAGCTCAGACTGTGGTAAAAAATCCCATAGACGGCCGGCTTTATACCGGGCTGGCGGCTGTGCCCTCGGGAGCCAGCACGGGACGCTTTGAGGCTGTGGAGCTGAGGGATGGGGAAACCCGTTATTTTGGACTGGGCGTGCAGCATGCGGTAAAAAATGTTAACGAAAAAATTGCTTCTGCGCTTGTGGGACGAAATGCTCTGGAACAGATATCCATCGACAGGACACTGGTGGAGCTGGACGGCACGGACAGCAAGGAAAATCTGGGGGCCAATGCCACCCTGGCTGTATCCATGGCCTGTGCCAAAGCGGCAGCAGCGGCGCTTCATATGCCTTTGTACCGTTATCTGGGGGGAGCGGGCGGCAGAATTCTCCCTGTTCCCATGATGAATATCTTAAACGGCGGAAAACATGCGGCCAATACGGTGGATTTTCAGGAATTTATGATTATGCCTGTGCAGGCGAAAAATTTTGCAGAGGCTCTGAGGATCTGTGCGGAGGTTTATCATAATTTGAAAAAGCTTTTAGAGTCCAGAGGACTGTCCACGGGGGTGGGAGATGAGGGAGGCTTTGCACCTGATTTGCCGGATGCGGAGAGCGTCCTGGGCTTTTTGATGGAGGCTATAGAAGCAGCCGGATATACGCCGGGGGAGGAGATACGGATTGCCATGGATGCCGCCAGCAGTGAGCTTTACAACGAAAAGACGGGAATGTATCATTTCCCCGGGGAAAGCAGGCTGAAGGGGCAGGAGATTATACGCAGCACGGACGAGATGATCTCATATTTTGAGTCGCTTGCAGAGCGTTTTCCCATTGTATCTATCGAGGACGGTCTGGCGGAGGATGACTGGGACGGCTGGCAGAAGCTGAGCGAACGTATCGGAGATAAGGTCCAGCTGGTGGGAGACGACCTTTTTGTGACGAATACGAAGCGTCTGGCGGCCGGGATTAAGCTGGGATGCGCCAATGCAATTCTGGTAAAGGTGAATCAGATTGGCACTGTTACAGAAGCTTTCGAAGCAGTGGAAATGGCTCATAAAAACGGGTATACTGCCATTATTTCCCACCGCTCAGGAGAGACGGAGGATTCGACTATTGCGGATATTGCTGTGGCCTGGAACAGCGCCCAGATCAAAACAGGAGCCCCCTGCAGAAGCGACAGAGTGGCTAAATACAACAGGCTTCTGCGGATTGAAGAGGAACTGGGCCGGGCGGCGGAATATCCCGGGATGACGGCTTTTCATGTGCAGTGATTTTGAACGATAATTTGTAGTCGGAATCTTGTGCATTTCTGTTATTGTGCATAGATTTTTGCGTAGACTTTTGAGAGGCCATTTGCTATAATCCATTTGCAAACAAATGTTTGTTCTACAAAGCAAGAAAAGAGGTAATGGACGAATGGCATCACTGAAAAGAGTCACACACAAAAACGGGAGAGTTGTCTATCGTATCGTGATCTGTCTGGGGTATGACGGGCAGGGGAATAAGCGGGTAAGAAATTTTACCTATCCAGTCAATCAATCTCTCCCGCCCAGACAGCAGGAAAAAGAAGCTCTGAAATATGCAATGAACATGGAGGATAAAATCAAATACGGATATGATATTGATTCCGGAAAAATAATGTTTGAGGATTTTGCCTGTCAGTGGTTGGACAGTGTCAGAGATAATCTGGCCTATGGCACCTATGTGGGGTATGAACAGCTGCTGAGAAGCAGAATTCTTCCTTATTTCAAAGAGTATAAAATGGCAAATATCCGGACGCTTGATATAGAGGCGTTCTACAGAACATTGGCCCGGGATTATTCTGCTGGAACGATCAAACGGTATGTCAATGTATTGAACTGTATTTTCAGGGCCGCCGGACGGTGGAACGTAATCGAGAGCAGTCCCTGCCAATATGCCCAGAAACCAAAGAAAATTCAGGGCGGCGAGGGACTGCGCTATTTTACGCCTCAGCAATCGCTGATGTTTCTGAAATCTCTTAATATGTCCTATAACATAAAATGTTCAAAGCGATGGGCGGATGAATCCGGAAAGCTGATCCGTGTCAGTGAATATGAAAGAGAATACAGAGTTTCCACTCAGTTTAAACTTTTTTTTACATTGTCCATATTTTGCGGATTCAGAAAAGGAGAGACACTGGCTCTACATTGGAGTGATATTGATTTGGAGCACCAGAACGTATCCATATCAAAGGCGGTGGGAAGGACAGAGAACGGCTTTGACTATAAAGAGCCTAAAAATTCATCCGCGCTCCGCAGGATTCCTCTTCCTCAAAAGGTATGCGGACTGCTGGAGGATTATAAAAAGGAATATGATTCCAGAAAGCTGAGTCTGGGAGACAAATGGAAAGGGGACGGCAGCCTTTTTATACAGGCGGACGGGAAACGAATGGGACATACCACTACCTATCAATATTTTGTCAGACATCTGCAGCGATATAACCAGTGGGTGAGAGATAATCCACAGAAAGCACAAAGCGAGAGCCTGGAAGAGCTGCCTCATATACCCCTCCACGGATTAAGACATTCCTGCGCTACATTATTGAATTATCTCCAGGTGAATATTGTTGATATATCCAAATATCTTGGGCATGCAAATTGTTCGACCACCATGAATATTTACGCTCACAGCTTTGAGGCGCAGAGACAGGCTGCCAGCGATAAGTTAAATAATTTTATGCAGGAGTACTTATAATATAGAAGAAGCGGCGCGCATACCTTTTTCATACCATGCATTAAGTTTTGGGCTAAAAATCAAAAGCAAAAAGCAAACAATTGGTGAATCTGATCTGATGTATGGTGAGTTTATCGTCTTCATAAATACTATTTTGTCTGTCTGTGCCGGACAAATTCCTTTGCAACAGGCATTTTGTATATGCCGATCATGAAACTGTGTTGAAAATATGGCATAACGCCGAAAAGACGCAGGGATGTTTCTGAAATTATGAGACGATCACGCCGTCGAAAAAGCAAAAAATTCTTGACAGCTGGGTAAGTGTAATTTATACTGAATTATGTTAGTTCAGTTGCATACCAGGCCTAATTGTATACAAGTATTCAAGGAGGGCGGATAAAGCATTATTCAGCTCTTTTTTTACAGCTTGGCGGTTTAAAGCAATAAAGTGTCAAAGTATGCAGAGCAAATAAAGGAGGAGAAATTATGAAAGGAAAGAAATTTCTAGCCCTCGTAATGGCAGCGGCCATGACCATGTCGCTGGCAGCCTGCGGGGACGATTCTGGAGAGAAATCCAGCGATGCCGGCAACAGCAGCAGCTCGGACAACAACTCCACCAGCCAGGAGAGCAGCTCTGAGACTCAGGAGCCTGCAGGTGAAAATACTTACACCTTAAACCTGTCGGAATCTACATTCCCTACCAACTGGAATCCCTTCACCTATGAGACCAATACGGCGCTGAGCGATATCCTGCAATTTTGTGTTACCAACATGTATACGTTTGATTACAACGACACCATGGATGGATATGTGCAGGTTCCTTTGGCGGCAGTGGGAGAGCCTGAGGATATTACCGCAGAATATGTGGGCAAGTACGGCGTGGAGGAAGGCGATACCGCCAAGGTATGGAAGATCACCTTGCGTGACGACCTTAAGTGGGAAGACGGAACCCCCATCACAGCTCATGATTATGTGAGAAGCGCTGAGCTTCTTTTGAATCCCGCGGCCCATAACTCCCGTGCAGACGATTATTTCTACGGCGGAAGCTTCAAGCTTGTGAACGCTAAGAATTATCTGTATGCAGGTACCACTGCTTATGTAGAAAAAATGACCCAGGGCGCCAACAGATATTTTGCGCTGGAAGATCTCACTGCCGATGAAAACGGTGTGCTGACCGTTGACGGTAATCAGATCGCTTTCTTCCTGGAAGACGGCGCTGACTGGGGCAATGGCGGAATTAAGAATTACTATGATGAGGTGGGTGCTGAGACCTTTACCATAGACGGTGTGGACGTATATGCCGAGTATATTGCGCCTGCCGCAGATGCGGACGGAATGGTGCTTGTGACTGAAGAAGTGCGTAAAGCCCTGTCCAACATGATTGCTATTCTCCACGATGCGGCCAACGAGGAAGCATATGCAGAGAGCGCCGGCGATTATGCATATCAGGAGTGGGAAGAATTCTGCTATATCGGCCAGAATTATCCTGCCATGGATTTCTCTGAAGTAGGTATCTTTGCTCTTTCCGATACAGAGCTTTGCTATGCTATTGAATCTCCTCTGGAGGGCTTCTACCTGAAATATGCTCTGCCGGATGTTCTGGTAAACGAGGAGCTGTATCTGGCATGTGAGAAGATGGATGGTGATGTGTACAGTAATACATACGGAACCTCCGTTGACACTTGGATGTCCTATGGCCCTTACAAGCTGGTAAATTATCAGATGGACAAGGAAATTGCCCTGACCAAGAACGAGCATTATTTTGAAAACGGACAGGAAGGCATTTACCAGGCTACGGATATCAAGATTCAGTATGTGGCAGAGGCTGCTACCAGACTGCAGATGTTCCTGAGCGGTCAGTTGGATTCCTATGGATTGACAGCGGAGGATATGGAGGCGTATTCCACCAGTGACTGGGCTTATTATTCCACTGGCGCTTCCACTTTCTTTGTGGCCATGAACCCTGTCAAGAATCTGTTGGAGGATCAGCAGAAAGCGCTGGGCGACAATTACAATAAGACGATCTTGACTCTGAAAGAGTTCCGCCAGGCCCTGTCCTTCTCTCTGGACCGTGCGGCATTTGCATTGGCGGCAGCTCCCACAAATACAGCGGCTTTTGGTATGTTCTCCGACTTGATTATCTATGATCCCGATAATGGATCTACCTATCGCAGCACTGATGAGGCTAAGAAGGTATTGGTAGATTTCTGGGGTCTGTCCGATGAGGTCGGCGAGGGTAAGATGTATGCGGATATGGACGAGGCCATTGCCAGCATCACCGGCTATAACCTGAGCATGGCGAAGGAATACTTTGACAAGGCTTATGATCTTGCTATTGAGCAGGGCCTGATGACTGAAAATGATACCATTGAGATCAAAATCGGTATGTACAATACAGGAAATTTCCAGACCAAGGGTATTGAATTTTTGCAGAACAACTGGGTTGATGCAGTAAAGGGAACAAAACTGGAAGGAAAGCTGACCTTCTCCACCGATGATACCATTGGCGATGACTTTGGCAACGCCCTTCGGCAGTGCCGTGTAGACATGCTCTTCGGCGTTGGATTCTCCGGCTCTGCCCTGGATCCCTATAACCTGATGCAGGTTTACACCACGGAAGATGCTCTTCGTTACAACACCTGCTGGGATACCCAGAACGATATGCTGACCATCAATCTGGGCGGCAAGGACTACACTGCCAGCGTTGCAGACTGGACCTATACCATCTCTGGTGAGAAGATCAACATTAAGGATGCAGACGGCAATACGTCCGAATTCAGCGCAGGTGCTGCGGATGATAATGCTACCGAGAGATTCCAGATTCTGGCGGCTCTGGAGAGCGCGGCCCTGGATCGTTATGAACTGCTTCCTCTGATTGATGACAATGCGGCTACTCTGTACGCCATGAAGCTAAAACTGTACAGCGAAGAGTACATCTTCGGTGTGGGCTTCAATGGTCCTGACGGTGTCAAGTACCTGCAGTTCAACTACAATGATGCAGAATGGGATGAGTTCGTGAAGTCTCAGAACGGCACTCTGACCTACAACTAAATTTTACAGGAAAACCAGCCGGAGGAGGGAATTCCTCCTTCGGCCTGGGTTTTGCATTGATACAGTCTCCGAAGGGGTTCTTCGAGGACTGTATCAATGTTGTGTCAAGATAAAACAGGCAACGGAGGTATCTATGTTCAAGTATATTCTAAAACGTATCGCTCTGATGTTCTTTGTGCTCTTTTCCATCATGACGATCTGCTTTGTGCTGATCAAGCTTCTTCCCCTGCCCACCATCGAAGGATATGGCCAGGATATGAATCTGGTGTTGATGAGAAGGGAAGCCTTGGGATACAATAAGCCGATTTTGGTGCAATATGGGATTTTTTTGAAGAAAAGTATTCTGCAGGGGAATTGGGGAATCAGCGAGACCCTGTACCGCGGTCAGGAGGTCTGGACTGTATTTATCTCCAAAATGCCTGCGACCATGCTGGTGAATATGTATTCTCTTTTGTTCAGCGTTCCCATTGGAATTCTTTTGGGGATTTATGCGGCTTTGAAGAAAAACAAGTGGCAGGAATACTTGATCTCCACTCTGATAATGATGTTTATCTCTGTACCCGGCTATGTATATGGCCTATTTTTGCAGTATCTGCTGGCCTTTAAGCTGAAGTGGTTCCCTTTTCAGATGGACAGCGGAACGGACTACTTCTCCTTTTCCATGTTTCGATCCATCGTACCGGCTATTCTTGCTCTGGGCTTTCCCACCGTGGCGGGATTGGCCAGAAACGTGCGTGCGGAGTTGTCGGAGGTACTGACCAGTGACTTTATGCTGCTGGCCCGGACAAAGGGTCTCACCAGAAGCCAGGCTACGGTTCGTCATGCCCTGCGCAACTCAATGGTGCCCATTTTTCCCATGATTTTTGGTGAGTTTATTGGAATTTTATCGGGATCTCTGGTTATAGAAAAAATATTCGGCATCCCGGGAATCGGACAGCTTTTCCTGAATTCCATTACGGCTCTGGATTATAATTTGTTTATGTTGCTGACCATTTTTTATACCTTTATCGGTTTGGCGGCAGGTCTGGTAGTAGATGTAAGTTATGGTTTGATCGATCCCAGGATCAGGATGGGGGAACGCTGATATGGAAAAGAAAATGGATTATACAAAAATTCCTAAGGAAAAATTTGCTTTTTATCAGAGAGACGAAAATATCCATGACAAAAAGCTGGATACCAAGCCGGTGGGATATTTCCGTGATGCCATGGGAAGGTTTGCGCGAAATAAGAGCTCTGTTGCGGCGGCGGGTATTATTGCTCTGCTGATTCTCTATGCCGTAATCATTCCTTATGCGGGAGGAAACAAATATACCAATTCTCCCTCCGATACTATGTACCTTCGTTATGCCAATCTACTTCCCAAAAGCAGTCTTTTTGACTGGGCAGGATGGGATGGCTGTACCGATGAAACTTTGAGTAAGAGCGACTATTATGCCAGGTTGGCTATTGGGCAGGAAACCGGCATGAATCCTATCGTCAAGATGTACCGGGAAGACTATGTTGCCAAGGATACATTGAGCAATACAACCTATTATGATGTCAGAATTGATTCTTACCTTAAGAATGGAATGCTGTATCTTTCTCTCACCCCGGAGGAATATACGGCTATTCAGCAATGGCAGAATGAAACGGGGATCCAGGTGATTTATCCTGCGGTGGATACTTCGGAATTTAAGCTGGCTACTCTGAAGACTGACGCCAATATCTGGTATCAGTGTAACCAGAAGGGAGCGCCCAAGCTGGATCGGAATAATAATTTGATTCCACTTTACAAGACCAGCGGAAATGACGGGAATTATGACAGTCTGCGCATTCCTGGAGACGATGGCTCTTACAAGTACGCGGTGCTTATGGGTACCTCCACATCACCGGCATACAATGTACGAGTGTTTTCCTATACCTATTTCCAGTACCGCTATGGATTTGAACCTTCCTTCCTGTTTGGCACAAACGCCTATGGTCAGGATATTCTCACCAGGCTGGCTAATGCCGCCCGGTTTTCCATGGTGTTTGCCATTTGTGTGTCTGCGGTCAATCTATTGATCGGCGCTTTCTATGGCGCCTTTGAGGGATACTACGGTGGGAAGGTAGATCTTGTGATGGAGCGTATTTCGGATATTCTGAGCGGCGTTCCCTTCGTGGTAGTGGTGACGCTGTTCAAGCTGCATCTGGCAAAGCAGGTAGGGGCCCTGCCATCTTTGTTGTTTGCCTTTGTGCTTACAGGATGGATCGGAATGGCCAGTAAAACTCGAATGCAGTTTTACCGCTTTAAGAATCAGGAATATATTCTGGCAGCCAGAACCCTGGGGGCCAGCGATTTCCGGTTGATGTTCGGACATATTTTCCCCAATGCGCTGGGGACCCTGATCACCGGTGCGGTATTGTATATTCCTAATGTAGTTTACTCGGAATCCAATTTGACTTACTTAGGAATCGTGAATCTGGACAGTACCACCAGAACCAGTATCGGAAGCATGCTGTCCGCAGGACAGCCGGTTATGTCCACCTTCCCTCATGTGGTGCTGTTCCCTTCCATTTTTATCGCGTTGCTGTTGATTACATTCAATTTGTTCGGTAACGGCCTGAGAGATGCCTTTAACCCTTCACTGCGCGGAACGGAGGACTAAATGATGGAGAAAAAATTATCTGTGAATAATCTGGTGGTTTCTTTCCGCACTCCCGGTGGTAAGGTGCAGGCGGTGCGGGATATCAGCTTTGATCTGAATAAGGGTGAGACACTGGCTATCGTAGGAGAATCAGGATCAGGCAAATCCGTTACCAGCAAATCTATTTTGGGTATTTTGGCAGGAAACTCCATTGTGGAGGGCGGATCCATTATTTACGACGGCATGGATCTCTTGAAGGTATCAGAGGACGATTTCTATCATATCCGCGGAGACAAGATTGCCATGATCTTTCAAGATCCCCTGTCCAGTCTGAATCCCATCATGAAGATCGGAAAACAACTGACAGAGGCTATGCTTCTAAAGGGTAAAGCCAGGCAGAAATCAAGCCGTCAGGCGTTTAATTCCACTCTGGCGCTGTTTTCTGACGCCATGGTGGAGGCTTCTGCCCAGGGCGACGGAGCAAAAGCAGAAATGCTGAAGGCCATGTGTAAAAACTTTGATAAGTTTGAATTTAAACACATTGAGCTGGAGCAGGCTTACAACGAGTCTTATGAAGCGGCTTCCGAGGCCGTGTCCGCCATAAAGGACGTACTGTTTCACATAGAAAAGAATGCCTTTGAGGACGAAAAATACACGGTTAACGAGATCATTCGTCTGGCCGGACAGACGGCCAACGACTATGTAGTTTGCGGGGAAGATGCCGCAAAGGTATCTTCACTACTGTCAGAGCTGAAGACCGTCAGCGGTGCTGAAATCAAAAAGAAGGAATATCCGGAAACTGTCCGTTTGCTGAAAGCCTTGTTGGAAATCCTGGAGCAAGCGTTGAAAAAAGAAGAACCGGATTTCTTTAACATGGGATACTATATTGTATTTGCCGGACAGCCCCTTCCGGAGAAGCCCATACCGGAATTGAACTGTTTTCTGAGGGAATACACGGAAGAGCATTTTATGAAGGAATTCCGAAGCTACGCGGCAGAGGCCCTGAAACACAGTGCCGGAAAGCATAATGCTCTGAAAAAGGAAGCGCTGGAGCTGGTAGAGGCAAACCGTCATATATTTGAAGCGGAGTCATTGGACCAAAAGCTGTGTATGGAAACTGCGAAAAAATTGACTGTTGCAGTGGAAAGCTCCATTGATAGGCTGGAGATCCGCAAGGACAGCGTAGCTTATACTTTTGGAATCTGTTTGAAAAGCGACCTGCATACTTATTTTGAAGGCATTGGAAAAAATAAGAAAGCAGCTAAAGTACATGAAAGGCAAAAGAGAAAATATGACCGAATGACAGCCAGGGGAAAACAGCCTTCCTGGAAGGTCGTTCCTTCTACGGCAGTGGATCTGGAGGCCGCAAAAAGCACCATTCTTGCACGCCTGGATCGTTTGATACAGCATTACCGCAAGCTGCTGGAGCATGGCAGAGAGCGGGACTATGACAAGGAAACTGAAGAACTGGTATCCTTCTTTAAGGAAAATGCGTCCGGCGTGGTTATGAAGGTCACAAAGACTATGGCAAAATACAAGGCTTTGAAGCTGATGGAGGAAGTAGGTATAGCCGACACCCGGAAACGTTATAATCAATATCCCTTTGAATTTTCCGGCGGCATGCGTCAGCGAATTGTTATTGCCATTGCGTTGGCGGCAGATCCGGATATTCTGATCTGCGACGAGCCTACCACGGCATTGGATGTGACCATTCAGGCTCAGATTTTGGAGTTGATCAATGATCTGAAGGCAAAGAGGAATCTGTCCATTATCTTTATTACCCATGATCTTGGGGTGGTTGCCAATATGGCAGACCGTATCGCAGTTATGTATGCGGGAAAGATTGTGGAGCTGGGCACCAGCGAGGATGTATTTTATTCTCCGGCGCATCCTTATACCTGGGCGCTTTTGTCCGCTATGCCTGATGTGGAGACCAACGAGAGGCTGGAGGCCATTCCCGGTACTCCGCCCAACATGATTTATCCCCCTGTGGGAGATGCCTTTGCCGACAGAAATAAATATGCTCTTCAGATTGATTTTGAGATGCAGCCTCCTATGTTCCGGATCAGCGATACACATCAGGCGGCTACATGGCTTCTGCATCCTGATGCGCCCAAGGTGGAAATCCCGAAGGCAATTACCGACAGGATTGCCAGAATGAAGGCGAAGGGAGGGACAGATCAGGAGAAAGGAGCAGGCCATGAGTGAAAGAAAAAGCATACAACAGGGGGAAACCCTGCTGAAGGTGGATCATCTCTGCCAGTACTTTAAAAGCAATAAAGCCGTAGACGATGTGAGCTTTGAGATCAAAAAAGGAGAGGTCTTTGGCTTAGTGGGAGAATCCGGCTGTGGAAAGACCACTACAGGACGCTCTATCATAAAGCTCTACGATATTACATCCGGAAGCATTTACTTTAAGGGTGAGCGGATTGCCGCAGGAACGCTTTCCTACAAACAGAATATTAAGGAAGCCAGACAAAAGCTGAAGACGGAAGCAGACAATGGAAAAAAGGCTGAGCTGGAGGAGTATATCAAGGCTCAGCAGATGGAAATTGCATCCGCCAAAAAGGACCATAAAAAGAAAAGATTTTATACGGACATTCAGATGATCTTTCAAGACCCAATCGCTTCTCTGGATCCTCGTATGACAGTGGAACAGATTATTGCTGAAGGACTTGTAATTAACGGAGAAAAGGATAAAAAGGTTATTCAGAATAAGGTATTCGAAGCTTTGGAGATGGTAGGTCTGGTACGGGAGCACGCGGGCCGTTATCCCCACGAGTTTTCCGGAGGTCAGAGGCAGAGGATCGGTGTTGCCCGGGCAGTGGTAATGGAGCCGGAGTTGATCATTGCAGACGAACCGGTCAGCGCTTTGGATGTTTCTATTCAGGCTCAGGTTATTAATCTGTTGGATGACTTACGGGAAAAAATGGGACTGACAGTGCTTTTTGTGGCGCATGATCTGTCAGTGGTGAAATACTTCTCCGACAGGATCGGTGTTATGTATTATGGTAAGCTTGTGGAGCTGGCAGACAGTGATGAGTTGTTTAAGCACCCTCTTCATCCATATACCAAATCCCTGCTGTCCGCTATACCCATGCCGGATCCGGAGTATGAAAAAAGGCGGAAGCGGATCACCTATGTTCCTCTGAGGGATCACGACTACAGTGTGGAACAGCCTGCTCTGAGAGAGGTTCTTCCCGGACATTTTGTTCATTGTAATCAGGCGGAATTTGACAGATATCGGGAGATCATACAAGCTTGAAGAAGGTATCCATGAAATATACGAAATATATTGTGCAATCGATTATCGGTTTATTTTTGTCCTTTGGCATTATGTGCTATCGAGGACTTTTCCAGACGGAGACCGCCGCAGACAGGGTAATGCTTGTCTGCGACGGTTTCTCCGCTGTGGCATTGCTGTATATGGCCGTAGGAGGACTTCTGTGGACAGCCTCCACCGGCTTTTTCGACATCTTTGGCTACGGGATCCGCAAGGGAGCCCACGCTCTGCTTCCTGGTCTGATTCATGACGACGGGGCAGGATATTATGAATATCGTGTTGAAAAGCAGGAAAGGCGGAAATCCGGCGGTGAAAAATCCATGATCATTGTAGGGCTGGGATATTTCGTTCTGGGTATTGTACTCACGGTTGTGTGGTATTACCTATAGCCGAAATTAAGTACAAAGTCTACCCTCGCAGCTGATAAAACAAAATCATAAACACAATGGATATGACGCAGAAGGTTCCTCCCACAGAAAACAGAAAACCAAACCCCCGTAAGGGATTGCTGCGTTTGTGTTCTACATAATCAAGATACTTTTCATCCTTTTTTTTCACTCCTGGTATCAGCATTCTCACCGCTCGGCCCACCATAAAGGAAATGCCGTCAAGGCCTCCCCTATTGGAAATCACAAACAGACATCCGATCAGCACCGTTACCAGACCAGGAATCAAGAAGGCATCACTGAGTATTCTATATTGCTCCAGTCTGGGGGCGGAGATAAATTCTTTTGTGGTCCTTTTTGGCGGATGCAATTTCCATCTGCTGCGCCTTGATGTATTTTTTCCTTTATAGAAATTCATATACAGTCAACGCAACCAGCGACAATACAAAGTACATCACGCCCGCCAGGAACAGACCTGCGGGAGACTTCCGTTCCGCCTTCTTCCGCTCCCGGTATTGGTAGATATCTTCCTTTTCCTCCCGTCTCAGGGCCGGGATTGTCAGATTGATGACCGTGCGCAGGCCATAGCCCGCCACGTCAAAGGCTCCCCGGTTATTCACGGCCCGGATGGCGCCCGATCCCAGAAGCATCACCGCGGCCACGAAAAAACCGTCGCATATCGAACGGCTCCAGCCGTAGTCTCTGCTGACGTTCAGGGCACACACGGCTGCCGTAAGGACTGCCCCCAGAGCCAGACATATCAGAAACGCTTTTCGGACCCCTTTCATTTCGAGGAAATCTCCGCCAGGATCTTCTGATATTCCGCCTCGTTGCATTGAACGAAGTGGCCGGGACGAACCTCCCGGAAGGATGGCTTATCCATGGTATAGTCATGCTCCGCCAGCGGATTATACGTAATACGCCGACGCTGACGCTCATAGATGGGATCCGGCAGCGGGATAGCCGAAAGCAGTGACTTGGTATAAGGGTGCAGAGGATAGGCGAACAACTCGTCAGAATCCGCCAATTCCACCATTTTCCCGTAATACATGACTCCGATACGGTCTGAAAAATATTTAACCACGGAAAGGTCATGGGCAATGAAAAGGATGGTCAGGCCAAAGCGTTCCCGCAGCTCGTTCAGGAGGTTGATGACCTGAGCCTGCACCGATACGTCCAGAGCGGACACCGGTTCATCCGCGATAATCAGCTCTGGATTCATGATAATGGAACGGGCCACGCCGATACGCTGCCTCTGGCCGCCGGAGAACTCATGGGGATAACGGGAGGCGTGTTCCCGAACCAGTCCCACCAGCTCCAGCATTTCATAGACTTTATCGTCGATCACATTTTTATCCCGCTCTCCCTGAATCACCAGCCCTTCTGAAATAATTTCACGTACGGTCATTCTCGGGTCCAGAGAAGCGATGGGGTCCTGGAAGATCATCTGAATCTGGGTAACCAGGCGGGTCTTCTTTGCCTTTCTCAGCTTCTCCTTATATTCGCTTTCCAGTTTTATCTTCTCTTCCCCGGCTGCCGCCGCGAGCTTAGGTTCATATTCGTTCTTCAGTTCTTCCATGCGCCTGGCGGCGTATTCCTTGTCGCAGTTCTTCTGATCCTCCCGGGCAGCCTTGATCTGGGCCTTCAGCTCGGCAATGCGGGCGGGGTCCTTCGTCTTTTTCAGCTCGTCCTTGTAGGACTGAATGCCCGCGGCAATGCGCACGCCCTTAAAGTAAATGTTGCCGGAGGTGATATTGTACAGCTTGATGATGGATCGTCCGGTGGTGGTCTTGCCGCAGCCGGACTCACCTACCAAACCGAAGACCTCTCCCTTGCGAATATCAAAGCTGACATCATCCACAGCCTTTGTCACAAAATCACCCGCCTTAAAATACTGGCAGAGGTGTTCGACCCTCAGCAGGGGTTCCTGATTATTCATGTTCGGCCTCCCTTCTCCGGTTCATCCTGGCGATACGGTCCATGACAGCCTTGGGCGGATCCACCTTGGGCGCGTCCGGATGCAGCAACCAGGTAGCGGCGTAATGGGTGTCGCTGATCTGAAACATGGGCGGCTGCCGCTCAAAGTCAATCTGCATAGCATACTGGTTCCTGGGGGCAAAGGCATCCCCCTTGGGCGGGTAGATCATGTTGGGAGGCGTACCGGGAATCGCGGCAAGCTTCTCGTTGGTATCCAGATCCGGCATGGAGGAAAGCAGCGCCCAGGTATAAGGATGGGCTGCATGATAAAAAATATCCTCGCTGGTGCCGTATTCCACAATCTTTCCGGCGTACATGACGGCTACCCGGTCCGCCATATTGGCAACCACACCCAGGTCATGGGTGATGAAAATCACGGAAAGATGACGCTCCATCTTCAGCTTGCTGATAAGCTCCAGGATCTGAGACTGGATCGTTACATCCAAAGCCGTAGTGGGTTCATCGCAGATAAGGATGTCCGGATTGGCGGCCAGGGCGATGGCAATGACGATACGCTGGCGCATACCGCCGGAAAACTCAAAGGGATACTGCCGGAAACGCTTATGCGGCTCGGAGATTCCCACCTCCTCCATCAGGCGAATCGCACGGTGCCTGGCAATCCGGGGCGTCACCCGGTCAACGATGCCGGAAGCGTTCTCCATCAGGTAATTGATGGAAGCGATGGTTTCGGCATGGTAATCCCGGCTGCCTGCGTCGTCCAGCATCTTCTGATAATGCGCTATCAGCCGGTCAAGGATGCGCGTCAGGTTTGTCTTGATCAGTTCCAGATCGGTAACGGCAGCCTCCGCCACCTCCCAATCGGGTTTTCTTCCATTGGCTACAACGGTGTCATGCTTACGCTTCTCCCGTTCGTGCTTACGCAGGATCCCTACATTGGCCTTTACGCCGCGAAAATATTTATCCAACTCGCTCTTTACGCTGGGCGAAAAAGTATAGACCAGACTGTCTCTGCTGACGGCGAGAGGATCAATGGTTCCTTTCACCGTCTCGCTCAGCTTCTTCCAGGTATCCATACACTGTTTTTTATCCAGCTTCTCCGCGGCATAAACCGCCCGGGCGGCCTCCAGCTCGGAAACCGCTGCGCGCATATGGACATAGCACTGGTCCGCAGAATAGGTCAGGGCCCGCTCGGCGTCGGAGAGGAAATTCGTCATAAAATCTTTCTCCAGGTAATCCAGCAGAAAATCATTCAGTTTCTCCAGCGGCAGATCCGGCAGCGGCTTCTCGGAGAAGGTCACGTAATAGCCCATGCGGAAGAAATTCGGCTTTGGCTTTTTGACGCCTTCCTCCATAATATCCCGCAGACGGTAAAGACTCTCAAGCGCCGCCTTATAATCCTTTTTCTGAAAATTCTGTTCCAGAGAGGATGCGTTCTGCAGTACCTCCGCCTTATACGAATCCGGATCCACCACATATTTGTTCAGGGATTCCCGACTGCAGCGGGCGATGTCCTTGATGCGGTCCGCCGCCCCCCTGGCCACAGTGCTTTTTTCCAGTTCAAAGACAATGATCCCGATATCGTCCAGCGCCTCCGATGCGCCCTCATGGGCGATGTTGTAGGCAGCCTCCAGCTCGGTGTGCTTTTTTTCGAACTGTTGGAACTTTTTACAGCTGACGGCAGCCCGTCCCCGCTCCGCGTCATTTGCGGCGCTGGCAGCCATTTTATTTTCCAGCGTCGTAAGATAGGTGCGGAAAGAACGTTTGCTCTCCCGCTGGCGGATCCTGCCCTTGAGGAGCATGGCCTCCGTGAGCTGTCGGCCGATGCGCACGATGGGGTTCAGGGAGGACATGGGATCCTGGAAGATCATGGCGATCCTATCTCCCCGGATCTTATGGAAATCCTCCTCCGATATCTTCAGCAGATCCTGGCCGTCATAGATGATTTCGCCGGACTCCACAATGGAGTTTCCCGCAAGGATCCCCAGGATGGCCTTGCTGGTGACGGACTTGCCGGAGCCGGACTCGCCTACAATCGCCAGGGTCTCACCCTTGGCCAGGTCAAAGTCGATGCCGCGGACTGCCTGCACCTTACCGTTGCTGGTCCGGAAAGAAATGCGTAAATCCTGTACATGCAGTTTGTTTTCCATCAGTCGTCCACCCCCCTTGTGGTAGGATTAAATGCATCGCGAAGGCCGTTGCCGAACAGGTTGAAGCAGATCATCAAAAGTCCCAGGAAGATACTGGGAAAGAGCATGGCGTGAGGCGCCGTAGTGGCAGCGCCGTTGCCCTGACTGAGCAGGGTGCCGATGGTAGTACCAGCGTAAGTGGAGAGATCCACGATACCCAGATAGGTCATGGAAGTCTCCGAGTTGATGACACCGGGGATTACCAGGGCGCAGCTAGTGATGATGGTGCCGATGGCGTTGGGGAAGATATGCTTGAACATCAGCCTCCCGTCGCCGGCGCCCAGAGTGCGCGCCGCCAAGACGAACTCCTGCCCTTTAAAGCGGTAGAACTGCTTTCTGGTCAGAGCCGCCATACCGATCCATCCCGTTAAGACGAAGGCAAACAGGAAAGACACCACCACGCCCACCTTCTGGGCCAGATGCAGCTGGAACAGGGTGGTCACCACCACAAAGGGTACCCCCGAGAGGATATCGGCGATTCGATCCAGCGTCATATCGATCGCGCCGCCGTAATAGCCTTGAATGGAGCCGTACACCGCGCCGATGCTTAAGTTGATAACCGATACCAAAACGGCAAAAATCAGAGAGAAACGGGCGCCCAGACCGATAGCGGTAAACAGATCGAGTCCCATTACGTTAGTCCCCATCAGATAACTCGGTTCATGGCCGTTGAGATAAATATAGTAGTTATAATACAGGATCCGACACTGAACCGAACCGGCCTTGGCGGTAGAATAGACCCAGTCGCCCGGATCGCCCGCAAGCCGGATGGAGTCATACGGCGCGCCGGCCCGGTCAGAGCGGGTGGAGTAAGCCGGGATGAAGTTTCCCTCCTCGTCCAGCAGCGCCGTGCCGTCGTTGCTCATCTTGTACCAGATGTTTGGATTATCGCCAATGCCATTGATATCTTCCGCGTCCACATAAGGATAGATGACCTGGATACCGGTCTCGTTCTGCCAGTCCTGCAGCTTCTGGTAGTCCGCGTAGCTGAAGTTACGGTAAATGATACCCATGGCGTAATAGGCATTGACCTCAAGGTCGTAGGTATAGCGCTTGATCATCTGGCCGCGCTTCTTTTCCTCGGTCTCGTGGGTGTCCCGGATGCGGATAATGGGATTCATGCCCGTTTCAATGCCGATGCCCTTCCAGATGGTCATGGCCCTTTCATTCTGACTGTCCATGTTCTTGGCGCCGTTCAGGATCCCGAACTCAGAGAAAAAGGGGCTGAAGGGCGGATAATTGACATACATGGGGTCTTTATCGTCGGCGGAATATTGGGAGAAGACTGGCACAAAAATGGCATAGAGCACCAGGAACAGGAGGATCCACGCAGCGATCACCGAAGACTTGTTCTTGCTGAACCGAATCATGGCGTCGGCAAAAAAGCTGCGAGCCTTAGTCTGCAGCTCTTTGTCGTGGAGCCTCTCATTTTCCTGCACAAAAGCAAACTTCTCGGCAGGAATCCGTTCATTCATCATATCAGTCATCGTTTACTCCTCCCTTACTTTTTGGAGCCCATGCGAATGCGCGGGTCAATAAAACCGTAGCTGACGTCCACCACAAGGCTGGCCGCCAGACCGATGGCGGTGTAGAAGCAGGTGGACAGCATGAAGATATTATAGTCAAGACCGTTGATAGCGTTCAGGGTCAGGCCGCCCACGCCGGGGATGGCGAAGATCCCCTCGATGATGAGGGATCCCCCCAGGATACCGATGAACTCACCGAAGATGGCGGGGACAATGACCACAAAGCAGTTGCGCAGGGCGTGGCGCACCGTAGCCTGAGCGCGGGTCAGACCCTTGGTGCGGGCCAGTAGCATGAACTCGCTGGTCAGCACCTCGGTCAGCTCGGCGCGGGTGGTGCGGACAAAGCCCGCGATGGTGCCGAAAGAAAGAGCCATCACCGGCGGGATCAGGGAGCGGAACATCTTCCACGCAAAATAGTTGGTGCCACCGGCCATAAGGAAGGGGAACCACTGGAGCTTAAAGCAGAAAATATACTGAATCAGAAAAGCGTAGACAAAGCTGGGTACCGAAATAACCACCATGGTCAGGGTGGAGATGGCGTAGTCGATCCATGTGTTCTTCTTCAGGGCCGCGAAAATGCCCAGTCCGATTCCAATCGGAATAGATCCTATGATGGAATACAGGTTGACGATCATGGTGGCGGGCAGCTTGCTGACAAAAATATCCCACACATTCTGGCCGAAGTACAGCTTCTCGCTGAGGCCCCAGTCCCAATTGGTAAAAATATTCTTCAAAAACAGCCAGAACTGCGCCAGATACGGCTCGTTATAACCCAGGGCCTCCCGCCGCATGAGTACCACAGCGGTATGCGGATCCTCCGGCGGAAGCACCGGCAGGGGGAGCATACGGACAAGAACGAAGCACATCAGGGTGATGATAAAAAACACCATGACCATATACAGCATTCTCTGGAGAATATATTTGACCATTCAAAGATCCTCCGTTTCTTTTATATTGGTTCTCGTATATACCCCGCAGCCCAGCTGCGGGGGATATACGAGAACCAGCGTGTATTCTATTGTCATGAATAACAGCAGGAGGGGCGAAAAGCCGCCCCCTGCCTTTTAGTCGTTACTTATCAAAGATTTGAGCTCAGGCTCGAAATCAATACTGAAGGGTACCGCCCTGAGAAGCGACGTACTCGGCCCACTCGGCGTCGTTGTAGTTATACTTCATGTACTGGATGCCGCCGCGGTACATCATGGGGTTGTACTCCTCCACCACGTAGTAGACCTGCTGGCTCAACAGGGAGCCGGAGCCGTTCTGCATGATCGGCACACAGTTGTAGGAAGTAAGCATGAACTTCTCGATTTCGGCCAGGATGTTCAGACGATTTTCCACGCTGGTCTGACCGTAGCCGAAGTTATACTCCTTGCCGTCCTGGGCAGTCTTCATCTTACCGTTGAGGCAGAGGGCCCAGTCGCGGGCGCTCATGGTGATGTCCGCACCGTCCAGATTAATTGTCAGGTCGTACTTGCTGGCATCAAACCAATTGCCCCAGTAAGCTTTGCTCGCATCGGTCCAGGTGTCAGTCATGCCGAAGGGATCAAGAGTAGCGCCGCTCCATCCGGCCATCTGGGTGTCCATCACGCCGTTGCGAAGATTGTCAGACCACTTGTTGCCCACGGGGGCGGAGGGGGTGATCAGGATCTTGCCCTCAAGACCGGTGCCCGCGGCCGCCTTGTTCAAAGAAGTATTCAGGTACTCAAAGGTCTTGCGGAAGAAGTCGTTCACCTCGTCACTCATGGCATAGACCATGGTGATGGTCTGGTCAGACTTGCCGTCGCCGTCAGTGTCGGTGATGTAGCCTTTCTCGATGCCCTCTTCGTAGGCTTCCTGGAACTTCGCCTTAGCAGTCTCGGGATCATAGCCGGTAATGGCGGCCACAGCCTTATCCAGGTCATTGTCATAATCAGCCAGATCGATGGAGTAGAAATCTACCAGAGCCTGCTTCGCCTGAGGCGTGTCACGGTAGTAGGCGCAGGTCTCAGGATCGTAGATATAGGTGTTACCGACGAAGGCATAGCCGCCCTGGCGCGCAGGAGAGACGGTGGCTGCAAAGTTCTCGCGGTCGATGGCTACGGTGCAAGCCCGGCGGAAGCTCTCCAGCATCTGCATCTCCAGGTCGGTGGTGTTCTTGTCGAAGTCTGCAGCGTTCTCGCGTTCCTGGATTACCTTTTCATGGCCGTTGAAGAGCAGGAAATAAATAGTCTCTGCGGGAGTGGCATAGTAGTAGTCGGAGTTGCGGTACTGGTCGAAGTCCTCGGACTGCAGGCCGTAGGTCATAAGCTGGCCTGCCAGAAACATCTGCTTTTGGGTAGCGGACTCCTTGACATACTGGATGTCCACATCAGTGGTCTGGTACATTTGGTAGGTATTGCCGTCTTCGGGATCCACGTAGGTGTAGACATCGCTGTCCCAGCCCCACCAGTTTTCGTTCTTGACAAAGTGCATGAGCTTATCCGCCTGGAACTCACTCAGCTTATAGGGGCCGTAGGAAACGGAGGTATCCATGCTGGTGCCGTAGGTGCTGGACCAGACAGAGCCGGAGGCACTCTCGGTTTCCTTCAGATTGGCGTCGTACAGATCGGTCTTGACCAGGTACTGGGTGCTCATGCCGTAGGTCATCAGATAGAAGCCTTCCAGAGCGTTCGCATAGACAAATGTCAGCTCATTGTCGCCGCTGACGAAGAGGCCCACGTTATCAAAGGAGTAGTCCGCTTCGTAGGGGTAGCTGATGGTGCCGGCGTACTGGAGATCATAGCCGGTGCCGGCATAGGCGCCATCGGGGCCAAGGTAGTTGTCCCACAGGTACTTGGCAGAGACATAGTCCTCATCATTGCCCTCCTCCACGGCGGGGTCACGTACCATGGTATCATCGGTGATATAGCCCCAAGTGAACCGGCTGTCGGAGCCGGTAACGCCCCAGAAGCCGTTCATGTCCACGGCCACCTGGTCGTCGGTGCCGCCGTTTGCAATGAAGTCGGCATAGGTGGTACCGGCTTCTGCGAAGCTCTGGAACACGGGATTGCCGGCCAGGGCGTAGTTCTCGGCGTTGACAACGGCGTAGGTGCCGCGGTTGTAGTCGCTGGAACGGTAATTAAGCAGCTCCGGGCGCAGGCAGCGCTCCAGGGAGTCCACGAAGTCCTGGGCGGTGATGGGGGTGCCGTCGTCCCACTTCAGTCCATCCCGGAGCTTGACGCTCCATGCATAGCCGGAGGTAGCGCTCTCAGGGATGTTGAACTGTGGATGAGAGGCTTTGACCTGCTCGGTGACGTCCACGGGGAAATCGGCCGCCATGGAAGGGACGATCACATAGCCATCGAAAGCCTCGCGGCCCTCCAGCGGGTGGATCTCATCATTGAAGAACAGGGTGTACAGACTGTCGGTGGTATAGTCAAAGTACACGGAGTCGTCTTCGGTCTGGTAGGTGTGTGGATTCCAGCCGGCAGGCAGGGTGCTGGCAGAGGTATTGTACGTATATGTAGCATTCTCTGCCACAGGCATCTGAGGATCCTGTGTGTCTTTGGTTTCTTCGTTGCTGCCAGGCGTGCTTTCGCTGCCGGGCGTACTTCCGCTACTCTGATTATTGTCAGCGTTGTCCCCGCAGGCTGCCAGCGACATGGTCATGGCCGCTGCCATTACGAGGGCTAGAAATTTCTTTCCTTTCATAATTTCTCCTCCTTTATTTGCTCTGCATACTTTGACACTTTATTGCTTTAAACCGCCAAGCTGTAAAAAAAGAGCTGAATAATGCTTTATCCGCCCTCCTTGAATACTTGTATACAATTAGGCCTAGTATGCAACTGAACTAACATAATTCAGTATAAATTACACTTAAATTGCATTCCCGCTAAAAATATGTTGAAATTATGCAGACAGTATGATAAAATAGCAGATGCTTGGCATTAGGAGGTGTGAAATGGGAGCATTGAGGATTATACTCACTATCGTTTTCATATTGATCTGTATAGCACTTGTTGTGTTGGTATTAATGCAGGAGGGAAAGTCGGCGGGACTTGGTTCCATCAGCGGAGCTGCCGAAACATATTGGGGCAAAAATAAGGGACGCTCCATGGAAGGCTTTCTCGTGAGAACTACCAAAATTCTTGCAGTATTGTTTATGGTAGTTGCGGTAATACTGAATCTGAATGTATTTTAATAACTCAGGGAACACTCTTGTGGCTGGCACAAGGGTGTTTTTTGTATAAGGAATGACTATGGATATCAGAGAAAAGAGAAAAAGGATGATCTGCGACCTGATGAGCGACCCGGCTTATGTTCCCATGAAGGAAAAGGAGCTGGCAGTACTTCTCCAGGTGGCAAAGGAGGACAGGGAAGAATTTCGGACCCTGCTCAGGGAGCTTCTGGAGGAGGGCAGGCTTTCCCTGACGGCCCGGGAGAAATACCGAAAGGCGGACGGCAGTGTGCTGACAGGAACCTTTGTGGGCAATGCCAGGGGATTTGGATTTGTGGAGGTGGAGGGAAGAGAGGAGGACCTCTTTATTCCCGAGGACAAGACAGGCGGAGCCTTTCATGGCGATATCGTCCAGGCAGCGCCGATTCCGGGGCGGGCCGGAAAACGACAGGAGGCTCAGGTCATCAGAATCATTTCCAGGGGGATAAGCCGGGTGGTGGGGACCTTTGAGCGCACCAGGGAGCATTTTGGCTTTGTGACTCCCGATAACGCAAGGTTTCCTCAGGATATTTTTGTGCCGAAGGAGTGTTCTAAAGGAGCCGTCACAGGACATAAGGTAGTGGTGGAGATTACCGATTATGGTACGGACCGCAGGAGCCCCGAGGGAAAGGTGACGGAGATTCTGGGGCATGTCAATGATCCCGGGGTGGATATTATGTCCATCGTGAAGGGACATGAGCTTCCCGTGGAATTTCCGGAAAAGGTGCTGGAACAGGCACAGAGAGCCTGCAAAGAGGTGACTGAGGCTGACAGGCTGGGACGCAGAGATCTGAGAGAAACGGATATGGTGACCATTGACGGGGAGGACGCCAAGGATCTGGACGATGCGGTCAGTGTGGATTTTGACGGGGAAAATTATCATTTGGGCGTTCACATAGCGGATGTGGCAAATTATGTCCAGGAGAACTCTGCGCTGGACCGGGAGGCCTTGAAGCGGGGGACCAGTGTTTATCTGGTGGACAGGGTGATTCCCATGCTGCCTCATATTCTGTCCAACGGTATCTGTTCTCTCAATGAGGGGGAGGATAGACTGGCTCTGAGCTGCCTGATGACGGTGAACCTCCAGGGAGAGATCATCGATCATGAGATCTGCGAGTCTGTGATCCGGGTCAACAAGCGTATGACTTACACTGGGGTGGCAGGGCTTTTGGAGGGAGAAAATTTTATAACGGAGGATGAGTCTTACAGGGAACTGCTGCCCATGCTGCACCATATGGAAGCGCTGGCGTCTCTGCTTCGAGAGAGACGACGCAAAAGGGGATCCGTGGACTTTGACTTTCCGGAATGCAAAATTCTGCTGGACAGAGAAGGACATCCTGTGGACATTAGCCCATATCGTCGAAACACGGCCACCGACATTATTGAAGATTTTATGCTGGCGGCAAACGAAACCATAGCCCAGCATTTTTACTGGATGGAGCTCCCTTTTATATATCGTGTACACGATATTCCGGACAAGGATAAGATCCGAAAGCTTTCTGCCTTTATTTATAATTTCGGCTATTATATGAAAGCGGTAGGAAGAGCCGGTGCAAAAAGGAAGGACGAGGTGCATCCCAAGGAAATTCAAAAGCTTTTAGCCCAAATTGCCGGCACGCCGGAAGAGGCAATGATCAGCAGAATGGCCCTGCGAAGCATGAAGCAGGCAAAATACAGCCCTGAGTGCACCGGGCATTTTGGGCTGGCCTGCCCGTATTATTGTCACTTTACATCGCCTATCCGTCGATATCCTGATTTGCAGATTCACCGGATTATCAAAGACCATCTCCGGGGACGAATGGGTGAGGAGAAGGTCGGCTATTATCAGGAGCGCCTGCCCCAGATAGCGCAGCATTCCTCAAAGATGGAGCGGCGTGCCGACGAAGCGGAGCGAGAGACCGATAAGCTGAAAAAAGTAGAATATATGGAAAAATATCTGGGCCAGTGCTTTGAGGGAGTGGTATCCGGCGTTACGGGCTGGGGTATTTATGTGGAACTGCCCAATACCGTGGAGGGCCTGGTGCATGTATCCCGGCTTCCCGGTGACAGCTATTATTATGATGAAAAGGCCTGTGAGATGACGGGTGTTGACACAGGGCGTACCTTTAAGCTGGGGATGCCGGTAAGGGTGCAGGTAGACGGGTGTGACCGTTTTAACAGGACCATAGATTTTTCTGTCTGTGAACCGGAGGAAGAGGAGCAGGGGATCAGGGGGCGGAGAGAAGCGCCCGAGGTGTAAAGCAGAATCGGGAAATCGGAAAGGAAGTGAGAGAATGGCTCAGAAAAGAGAGCCGCAGAAGCTGGTGGCAAACAATAAAAAGGCCTATCATGATTATTTTATTGACGAGGCCTACGAGGCAGGGGTGGCGCTCCACGGTACGGAGGTCAAATCACTGCGCATGGGAAAGTGCAGTATCAAGGAATCTTTTATCCGGATTGAAAACGGGGAGATGTTTGTGTACGGCATGCATGTGAGCCCCTATGAAAAGGGCAATATCTTCAATAAGGATCCTCTGCGGGTAAAAAAGCTCCTTATGCATAAGCATGAGATCAGCAGACTGGCAGGAAAAATTGCAGAAAAGGGGTATACCCTGGTGCCTCTGCAGGTGTATTTTAAAGAGGGAAAGGTAAAGGTGGAGGTAGGCCTGGCCAGAGGGAAAAAGCTTTATGATAAACGGCAGGACATTGCCAAAAAGGATATGAGAAGGGAGACAGAGAGAGAGTTTAAGATAAAAAATATTTGAATATTTTGTGAAAACATAATTTCAGGGCAAAATCAATTGACAATACAGGCAGAAATAAATATACTGATATTAGAATTAAGTTTATGTTCACATTTGGGGTAGTAAAGGTTTCGACAGGGGTCTTGCAGCTGGAGAAGCTATCCGTTGCGACACGTTAATCGCACCATTAAACTAAACGCTGATAATAATACTCAGTACGCATTGGCAGCGTAAGCTGGACTCGTCCAGTTCGCTGTGAATGACGCCGCCTGAGGCGGCTTGTCCGCTCCGGGGGACTCACACTTCGGAATCCGGGCATCGACTCTGTGAGAAACGACGCGCAGTAAGCTTTGCCTGCGCGGGCGTATGATGAAGCTACCGACCGGATCAGATGGTTCGTTATCTCGTCCGGAAGGGAACAGGCTGAAGTAAGATCAGCCGCAAAAACGGACTATGATAGTAGAAGGACAGGGAATGGGCTTTTGGACACGGGTTCGACTCCCGTCTACTCCACTTTACAGTAATGGGAAGTCGAACCCGTTGGGTTCAGACTCCCGTCTACTCCACTTGAAGGAATGCCTGAAAACATGATGTTTTCGGCATTCCTTTCTTAAATGTTAATATGTAATTGTCTGCACAAGCGGACAGGAAGGTGTGTACCAGATGGAAAACCAACAAGAAAAAACGGTGGCTGGTTATCTTTTTACCACGGAGAAGGACGCGCGGCTGGCGGAAGCAGAGAGGAAGAAAATTGAATATCTGGAGATGCGGATCGATTACGCCAAACCGGAAACCATATTGCGGGTATATGAAAAATCGATCCAGGAGAGAATATTCAAGACTCCTGTGGGACTACAATACCTGAAGCAGCAGCAGGATTTTCTGCTGGCACAGGAGGGAGTGGATCCTGACAGCGTGATGCCGATTCCCCTTTACGCCTCCTTCGACGGTGAATTACGGGACAAACCAAATCCTGCCCGAAACCGTCTCCGGGGGAAAGCTGCCGGCGGGGAGAAGCAGAAATCAGGTTTTTTTGCATCCGTGGTGCTGAACATATTATTGGTGCTGGCTGTCTGTGCCATGTTTACCATTGCTTTGAACAGCGAAAATCCGAATATACTTAATTATGAAAGGGCTGTCAGAGACAAATATGCTTCCTGGGAGCAAGAGCTGACACAGAGAGAGCAGACGATCCGGGAAAAGGAGAGGGAACTCAGGATAAGCCAATGAAGGGCATGACAGGAGGTGCTGCTGATGGATAGGCGGAAGATATTGGTTGTGGACGATGAAAGCAGAATGCGTAAGCTGGTGAAAGACTTTCTGGTAAAAAGCAGCTATGAGGTGGTGGAGGCCTGCGACGGAGAACAGGCATTGGAGTTCTTTTTTCAACAGAAGGATATTGCCCTGGTGGTGCTGGATGTGATGATGCCCAAGATGGACGGCTGGCAGGTGTGTCGGGAGATTCGGGCTTTTTCCAAGGTACCTATTATTATGCTTACTGCCAGAGGGGATGAACAGGATGAATTGCAGGGCTTTCAGCTGGGGGTCGACGAATATATATCAAAACCCTTCAGTCCCAAGATATTGGTAGCCCGGATTGAGGCTATTCTGCGGCGCACAAACCAGCAGGATGAGAATAAGACTCTCACCTGCGGCGGCATTCAAATTGATAAGGCGGCTCATCAGGTGCTTATTGACGGCAGACCTGTGGAACTTAGCTATAAGGAATTTGAGCTTCTTGCATATTTTGTAGAGAACCAGGGAATTGCGCTGTCCCGTGAAAAGATATTGAATCATGTGTGGAATTATGATTATTTCGGTGACGCGCGCACCATAGACACGCATGTGAAAAAGCTTCGTAGTAAGATGGGCGATAAGGGAGAACTGATCAAAACCATATGGGGTATGGGCTACAAACTGGAGGCAGAAAGCAAGTGAAGAAATCGATCAGACGGCAGTTTGCACTGATCTTTATCGGGCTGATGGCCGGCATTATATTAATGTGCTGGGTGATCAACAATATTTTTCTGGAAGATTATTATATCAGAAGCAAGACACAGGTTCTGTATGACACCTTTCACACGATCAGCGGCGTCACGGGAAGCGATACCTACAGCTCGGATGAATTCAGGGAAGAACTGGAAAACATCTGTAGTATGTACAACATTACGGTATGTGTCATAGATGCCAATTCTCAGCTGCGGTATAGCTCTATTAATGGAGGACGGGAGCTGGAAAACCAACTTGTGGGATATATTTTGGGCCTTTATTCCAATATTGTCAAGGTCATAGAGATCGGCGAAGGCTATGTGATGCAGCGGATCCAAGAGGGAGAGGACGAATATCTGGAAATGTACGGCAGGCTGAATACGGGAATATCCTTTATTATGCGTACTCCTGTGGACAGCATCCGGGAAAGCGCCAAGATCGCCAATCGTTTTTTTGCGTATGTGGGAGTCGTGGGAACTATAGCGGGAGGGATAATTATCTGGCTTGTATCCCGGAGAATCACAAGGCCTATTCTGGAGCTGAACCGGATTTCACAGCAGATGGTGCATCTGGATTTTGAAGCCAAATATGAAGGACACGCCCGGAATGAGATCGATCTGCTGGGGGAGAACATTAATAAGCTGTCCGCCTCTCTGGAAAGATCTGTTTCAGAGCTGAAGACAGCCAATAACGAGTTGAAAAAGGATATTGAAAAGAGGGAACAGATTGATGAGATGCGTAAGGAATTTCTTGCAAACGTATCTCATGAACTGAAGACGCCTATCGCGCTGATTCAGGGTTATGCGGAGGGGCTTTCCGAAGCGGTCAATGACGATGCGGAGAGCAGAAGCTTTTATTGCGAGGTCATAATGGACGAAGCCTCCAAGATGAACAATATGGTACAAAAGCTTCTGGCGTTAAACCATCTTGAATTTGGCAACGATGTGGTAACCATGGAGAGATTTGATGTGACGGCGCTGATTGGTAATTATATACAGTCTGCGGAGATTCTCACAAAGCCCAATAATATCAGTGTCTGCATGGAGGAATATCCGCCTGTGTACGTGTGGGCTGATGAGTACAAAACAGAAGAAGTATTTACTAATTATTTTACAAATGCAGTGAACCATTGCGGCGGTGAAAAGAAGATCATTATTTCGCTGGAACAGAAGGAAGACAGGGTGCGGATTGGGGTCTTCAATACAGGGGAACCCATACCGGAGTGGGCAGTGGGGCATTTGTGGGAGAAGTTTTATAAGGTGGACAAGGCGCGCACCAGAGAGTATGGCGGCAGCGGCGTGGGGCTGTCTATCGTAAAGGCAATTATGGAATCCATGAATCAACAGTATGGTATGGAAAATTATACCAATGGGGTGCTGTTTTGGTTTGAACTGGAGGCGGTCCGGGAGGAAAAAAGCTCGTAAGTGCTTTCGAATCCCGGGGAGCGGTAAAGCTGTTAGGGGAAGAGGTATGGAAGAAAGAAAAGAAGAGGAAATGATGAGGGTGCTCCTGGTGGGAGTGGATACCGGGCAGGACCCGGATTTTGAACATTCTATGGATGAATTGGAGGATTTGGCGGAGGCGGCGGGTAAGAAGGCGACAGGGCGGATTGTCCAGCACATGGAAGCGGTGAATAATTCTCTGTATGTAGGTGCGGGAAAGGCATCGGAGATTAGAGAATATGCGGAGAGGCACGGTGTGGAGGAGGTTATCTTTAACGATACGCTTTCACCCTCTCAGATTCGGAATCTGGGTCAGGAGCTGGATCTGCCCGTTATGGACAGAACAAATCTGATTTTGGATATATTTGCCATCAGGGCAAGGACCAGAGAAGCGAAGCTGCAGGTAGAGACTGCCAGGCTTCAATATATGCTGCCCAGGCTTGTAGGACTGAGGGAAAATCTCAGTCGTCAGGGAGGCACCGGCGGAAGCATGAGCAACAAGGGGGCCGGTGAGACTAAGCTGGAGCTGGACAGACGAAGAATCGAACATCGGATCAGCGAGCTGCGCAGGGAGCTGGAGGGAGTTTCCCGGGATCGGGAAACCATGAGGAAGAAGAGAAACCGTTCCGGACTTCCCCAGGCAGCGTTGGTGGGGTACACAAACGCAGGAAAATCCACCCTGATGAATCAGATGGTGAGCCGGTGCGGAGAAGGGGAAGAGAAGACTGTGCTGGTGAAGAATATGCTTTTTGCTACGCTGGATACCAGTGTAAGATACATTCACACAGGAGATAATAGGCCGTTTCTGCTGGCGGATACAGTAGGTTTTATCCATAAGCTTCCCCACGGGCTGATAGAGGCGTTCCGATCCACCTTGGAGGAGGTTCGATATGCAGATTTGTTGATCCAGGTGGTGGACTTTTCTGACGGAAATTACCGGCAGCAAATGGAAGTGACCAATGAAACCCTGCGGGAGCTGGGGGCGGGTGACATTCCCCGCATCATCGTTTATAACAAAGCAGATTTGTGCGGAATGCAGGATATTCCCCGCAGGAAGGGAGAACAGATCTATTTGTCAGCCTCTCAGGGGATAGGAATAAAGGAGCTGGCCGGGCTGATTAAGGAAAACGTTTATGCCCACCGACGGGAAACAACGTTTTTTTTCCCTTATGATAAAGGATCGGCCATGTCCTACTTTATGGAAAATACTACGGTGCTGGATCAGGAATACCGGGAAGACGGAATAAGGCTGAGAGTGAGCTGTTCCGAAGGCGATGTCCGAAAGTATGCTGATTACTGTTTAAGGTAAGCACATTGCACTTGCCTGTGAGAAAAATGTGGTGTATGATGTGAAAAGACAATAAGCTTAAAAGATAATTTGAGCTGGAACATTAAATTTATGTAGAATGGATGCCGGGCCGTCAGCGAAGCGGAATATAAGCCGGCGGACACAGGAGTGTAAAATGAGAAAGAAAAAGCTTTTGGGTATATTGACTGCGGCGGCGCTCTGTCTGGGAATGACCGGATGCGGGGAGAATCAAATGCCGGAACTGACCGATGCCCAGGTGAAAGAGATTGGCCAATATGTTGCCTTTATACTGATGAAATATAACAGCAACGGCGGAAGCCGGCTGGTGGAGCTGACGGAACAGACCCAGAAGCCTTCCGAACTGGAGGAATCTGCGGGGACGGAATCAGAGGAACCTTCAGGCATGGCACCGGTGGATGATACGCCGGTGGTAGATGCCCCCGGTCAGACGGTGCAGGAGTATACCTTGGAAGAAGTCATGGGACTTCCGGAGGGGATTAAGGTAGGATATGCAGGAGAGGAGATCTGCAGCGTCTATCCTGACGAAGACGCAGAGGACTATTTTGCAATCACTGCCACGGACGGAAAACAGCTTTTGGTGCTGAAATTTTTCCTGGCGAATAACTCTGGACGGGATCAGACAGTGGATCTGCTCTCCTGGGATGCAGCACAGGAGGACCTGATTTTTCAGATCACTGTAAATGGGGAGTACAGGCGCAGGGCTCTTAATACCATGCTGTTGGATGATTTGGGAACCTTAAAGTGTGATATCGCTGCAGATGGCGTATACAATGCAGTATTGGTGATTGAGGTGGACCAGGGCGTCGCAGACACGCTGGAAACCATTGAACTGAGCGCCAAATACGGTGACAAGGCTTGCTCTGTTCAGGTCCGGTAGAAACCACACTTGAGTGCGGCGCAGGAAAGGAATTTTGGGAAGTTCATATAAAGACGGAGGATGAGGAACATGCCTGAGAGGTGGATAGAAAAAAGCAATATAAAATATCAACACTTTTTTGCATTGATTATGGGGGGGGGGTAATCATATATTCACAGCTTATGGCGAATCAGCTGACCAATGACTACGATGGTCTTTGGGAGGGGTCTTTCCATAATGCGGGGACATGGGAGCTTTCTCTGGGCAGATGGTTCTGGCTGTATATCAGCAGATTACGCTTCGGAACAAGCCCGGATCCGTTTACATCTTTGCTTACGCTTGCCCTAATGGCGGTTGGACTGCTGTTTTTGTTTGACCTGTGGCAGATAAAAAATAAATATTTGATTATTGTATCGGGACTTTTGTTTTTGAGCAATCCGGCCATTTGCTTTGAGTTGTCGTACCGCTTTATGTCCCCCACTTTTGGCGTGGCATTTCTGTTGAGCATATTGGGAGTCTGGTGTTTCGAAAAGATTAAGAGTCCGATTGCTTCCGTATTGGCAGGCGCCGCCTGTATTTCTTTTTCGATGGGAGCGTATCAGGCGTATATCTGTTGTACGACAGTTGCCTTTTTGACGGCGCTATTGCTATTAATGAAACTTTCCAAAAATGTAAATTGGAGAGGCTTATTACTTTTTGCGCTAAATCTATCACGGGAATACTTGTGGGCGGAATTGGATATACAGTGATTTTGCAGTTTCACCTTTGGGTATGCGGCGTGAAAATGTCAGGTTATCAGGGAGGCAGCAGCTATTCCATTCTTAATTCCATATGCAGCCTGCCGGCCTCTCTATATAAAATGTATCAGCTTTTCTGGCTCTATTTCAAGGGCGTCTTATTTAGAATCAATCGTATGCAGGGGAAACAAATATTTACGCTGATGTTTATTCTGGCATCGGTTCTTGCTGTGATTTGTTTTGTTAGAATATTCAAAAAAGCAGATTGCAGGCAATCATATTTGGAGCGCTGATCCTTTTGTATCCGGCGGCGGCCTTGTCCGTGCTGATGATTGCCACGAATGCAGAATTCGCGTTGCAGATGGCATGCGGTCCCGCGTTGTTTCTGGCGGCTCTGCCATGTCTGTTTTATGGAGAGAATGATTTAAAAGGAGAAACAGACGAGGAAGGGAGCCGGGATTTTCGCCGGAAATGGAATAGAATATCCCAAAAGAGCAGATGGTTTCTTGACTGGGGATTTTTTCTTCTGATGACGGTGATTCTGTATGGAAGTATATATCAGGTTGTAATTGATCAAAACATAATGTATGAGGGCAAAATTGCAACAGAAAATATAACGGATATGATAGTGGATCAACTGTTGCAGGAAGATTTGGTCAGTGATGAATACCGTTATGTATTTGTGGGAACTCCTGTCTCCAGCATGCAGTATTTTGTGGATACAAATTATTCCTACGCGAATCATTATGCGCTGTACGGCGCATGGTATTTGGGCAATAACAGCGCGAAATCCTGGAAGGGCGTAATCAGAAATATAAAGGGGATGAATCTGAATATGGTCACCGGACCGGAGTATGATGCGCTGTCTGTTTCGAAAATGGTGGAGAGCATGCCGCAATTTCCCAAGCCGGGAAGCATTCTGCTGGACAATGACATTGTATATGTAAAAGTCGGTAATGCGAATTAAGAAGCTCATTTGAAAGACGTAAATAATAGTAAGGTATATCACAGGCGGCAGTTCGGCAAGACACAGGAATTGCCGCCTGCTTTCCATAGATACAGCCGTGGAAAAGGCTGGCTGAAAAAAATGTAAAAAAAAGTCATTTTTCTGTTGACATGCTAAAGAAGTAGTGTTATACTCATTTTCGTTGCGAAACAAAGAAATACCTGCAACAAAAAAAGTAAAAAAATGTAAAAAAAAGCTGTTGACAAAGCGAAAAACATATGATATTCTATCAGAGTTGCCGCTGAGAGCGACAGCAGGGCGGAAGGGAGACCGGAAGCCGAAGAACCTTGACAAATAAACAGTAATGCAACCCTGAAAATTCTAAAAAGGGAGAACCGCAGAAGGCGCTGAAAAGCGGTCTGGAAGCGGGGAGCCCAAAGAGAGATTTCAGAGAACAGATCTGTAAAAAGATCAACCCAAAGAAACAGTAAAACGGACAAGAAAAGTCTGTAAAAGCCAGAGAGAGACTGGCGAAAGCCAGAGGGAACTGGCAGGAGAGAACGAAAGAACATGAGAGTTTGATCCTGGCTCAGGATGAACGCTGGCGGCGTGCCTAACACATGCAAGTCGAACGGGAACAGAATGAAACCTAGTGATTTTTGTTTTAGTGGCGGACGGGTGAGTAACGCGTGGGTAACCTGCCGTATACAGGGGGATAACACTTAGAAATAGGTGCTAATACCGCATAAGCGCACAGCTTCGCATGAAGGAGTGTGAAAAACGAAGGTGGTATATGATGGATCCGCGTCTGATTAGCCAGTTGGTGAGGTAACGGCTCACCAAAGCGACGATCAGTAGCCGGCCTGAGAGGGCGGACGGCCACATTGGGACTGAGACACGGCCCAAACTCCTACGGGAGGCAGCAGTGGG
>OFFL01000615.1_pt1 | contig 36865 bp, 46 predicted proteins | sample 1521391 | NCBI WGS metagenome assembly OFFL01 (sample SAMEA3504082, study PRJEB24116) | mouse gut metagenome | biome: mouse gut; feature: mouse-associated habitat; material: faeces | place: Denmark | collected 2011
TTATATAATACTTTACTTAACAAGAATATAATAATATATATTTATATAATTATAATAGAGCAAGCTCTTTGGCTATGTCGTAAATAAGCTTTCGCTTGCGTCTATAGTAAGTATTTTTTGAGATGATAAGTGCGGCGGAGGAAAAATCATAACCACGCCGCTTTTGTATGTCTGACAACATATCTCTTCTGATACCAACTTCCACCTCTTCAAGAGCTTTGTCAACTATTGAATTAAGTTTAATGTAGCAGTCTAATACGTCGCCTGTGATTGTGCCAAATTTAATAGCTCGTTCTCTGCGATTGTAATCAGCACATACTGTTTTAACAATATCAACAACGCTCGTCGGTATATCATACTTAAAGTATAACTTTTGCCTTGCCATATATCGCCTCCTTGTTTATTGCGGCTTACTCTTGCCGCCTGTAGACTTTTCTTTGGTTCTTAGCTCGTTATACTCTTCTACCCACTCAATAGGTATAGGTAAACTTTTATTCAGATAGCGTACGATAGCTTTGCTAATATCAATGGCTCTGTGTTCATCATGTATATAGCGTGGCTTTAGTCCAAATGGTGGAATCAAGTCCTCAAGCCTTATCTTTATGATTGAAGACTCAACCGTACTGAAGTATGTGGGTCTTGACGTCCTGCCGCTTGGAAAACAAACCGCTGTACAGTGCTCGCAAAGCTCTGTTCCTTTATTTACACAGTCCTGACACTTAAACTCGTTATTCTCTGTCATATCGGTTCTCCTTGTCTGAGGCTAAGTTCATAAGCTCTTGCATTTTAGCAAAGTCTAATATTTTCTCTGCCTCTTTAATCGTTTCAAATGTTTTGTCAGTTATTTCTTGCTCGCTCTTCTTAAGGCTGTAACCAACCGCCGCCACCCTTGAATTACGCACAAAGGCAAAAAGTAACAACCTCAACTTGTCGGATTCTTTCTCTTTTGCTGCAAGCTTGTCAGCAAGTTGTTGTAATTTATCAACAAAGCCTATGTTAAACTTTGCTTTTAACGACGGTTGCTGTGCAAATTGCTCTTTATAGTTTTGTGTTAATTCTTTAATATCTGCTTTGGTAAATTCATCATCAGTCTTTTTAGGTAGACTTATTCTTATGTTGATAAAAATGTCCTTACTCATGCCTTTGCCTCCTTGTGTACAAGCTCCATATAAGCTTTATTTTTCTTTACGTAATCAGCCTCTAATCTTGCTCCGAGCTGAAGTTCATCAGGTGGCAAATCTCCAAGCTTGACTTGACCGTCCTTGCCATACTTTTCAACAACTTTTTTCTTCCAATCAAAATATAGCTTCATTGCAACGCTTGATTCTTCACTCACTCTTTCAAACTCAGCTTGTTGTCTGTCTAAATCATTGAGAAACTTCCTGCTTTTTAATTTACGTATGAAATCATTAAGACGGTAATCATTAAAGGTAAATAAGCTATCTTCAATAAGACAGTCAATAATATCTTCTTTAGAAAACTTACTGAGCTCTTTTTTGATTTTATTTTTGTCCACTATTTACCTCCCTCAATCTGCAGCAGATACTCGTGTTTATCTAAGTTCCTCGCAAGAGCTAACATTTTCAAATCTTCCTCTGTTAGAGAGTTTTTGTTTGAATCTTTTGCTTTATTAGGTGGCGGAAAGATACCATTTGCCTGCACAAACGCTGAATAAAATGTTTCTAACTCTTTTTTGAAAAAATGTGCGTAAAATTTCAATTTAGCTTCAAACTCCAAAAACTCTGCAGCTGTACACCTAACAAAATAATGTTTTGTCCGCCTCCAACTGTATAAGCCTTTATTTTCTCCGTTTTCTTTGCCCACGATTGAATACAAGACTTGATTTGCTAAGTCCGCAGCTTTGTAAACTTTAGGCATTTTAATATCAAACTCTTTAATTACGTCTTCGCTTATTTCTTCTTCGTTGATATTATATTTTTGCATTAGCTCTTTCAAAAGCTTTTGAGCGTTCTCTTTTTCTCCACCGATACCCCTATCAGCTAAAGCCTTAATCTTTTTTATAAGGTCTTCTTTGTTCACGCTATACCTCCAAAGATATAATCAATAACATTTTCTTCTCCAACAAAAGCTATAGCGTCCTCTAAAGCTTTTTTAGAAGTGGAATAAATTGCACCTTGTTTCTGCACCCCTACGCCTGTTGATTCTTGCACATTAAGCTTATTTGTGGTTCTATCAAAATTGAGCGACCACTTAGGCTGTTCTATATCTCCCCAATCAACAAATTGACTGTGAGCTTCAACATATTTTTTGAAAAGGTTTGTATATTTTCTTCTGTAGGCAGCCATTTCTGTCTAACCAACCTGTTTTATATTTGTTGTTGACATAATATTTTCTAAAAGGCAAATCTTCGTAATTTTCAACCTCAAATATTTCATCATCAGGACGTGGTTCGTAATCGTGCCAACCTCCCTTTTGATTTACCAATCTATTGCCTTGTATTTCCCAAAAGCCATTAAAGTTGGTAGTGCCGTCGCCATATCTTGAAAACTCTGCTAAATATTTCTTCATAGACTTTCTCCTTTCTTTGTGCGGTCTAAAATTCCTTGTAAAACACAAAATGCCAACCATTTACCATTTTTATCGTATGCGGCGTGTTTATTTGCTTGAGTTTCTATTCCATTGCATACTTGTTTGGCTATTTCTTCATATCTCAACTTATACATATCTCTGTAATAATTAAGAGTCGATTGTTTTGCCTCAAGGCTCCCATTTATCAGGTTTATTTCCTTGTCTTTTTCTTTAAGTTGTCGCTGTAGGTCTTTAACTATTTCTTCAAGGTCGCTTTCGTAAGCCTTATAATCATAAGTTGGAATTTGTGCTCTCAACTTTTCATTTTCTGCTTTAAGTTCTGAATAAGCTTGAATTTTTAAGTCATCAAGTTTCATTTCTAAATCTTCTACAGCTTCGCCTTTTCTTAAAAGGTCTTTATCTATACAAATTTGAACCAACACAGGGTCTAGAAATCTTTTATTTTGGTTAATCAATATTTCTAGTAACTCAATATTAGTTTTGTTTTTATATTCATTTGCATAGCAGTCTGGCATATCTGCCTTTCCATAAGGTGTATCAATTCTCATTATGATTTATCTCCTCCACATAGCACCACGACTGCGGTGGCTTTTTTAACCAATTTAGACATACCCACTCAGTGCTGCACTCTCCAAAAGCTCTGTAAGCTTCTTGTTCCTCTTCACTAATACACTCTGTACCAACAGGACAACTAGGACAATAAGGGCACTCAGGGCTTATGCAAGGCTTCTTAAATTCTCTTATATCTTTTGGCTTATCATAAACAATAAGGTCTTCAAAATTCCAAATATAGCCAACTCCACCCAAACCTTTTACATAGTCATACACTTGCTTAGGTGTAAGACACAAAGATTCCAAATCTTTGTTTTTTAGCATTGAATCAATATATTTGTCAGGTCGCTCAAACACATAACCGTCGTCGTCTTTTAGTTGATACACGCCGTCATCAATAAAGTTTTCATAACCCAAGTTATCTTGCTTATAATAAGGCACTGCACTACACCTAAATTCATCAATGCTCTTCAAAGTAAACTCTGCGACCACTTTACCTCGACCAATAAGAGTGTAAGCATAATTATCAAACGCCTTACAAAGACATACTCTTTTTTTTAGTTTCATAAATGTATACCTTGCATGGCAATTTGCAGGTCGGCTTAGTTTTTCTAAGCTCGCCTGTTTTTTTGCCTGAGATAACATTTTCAGAGTGTTGAGGTTGAATAGAAATTAAAATTGCCACATTACACCTCCACAAGCTTGCATTTTACAATTCTGATATTTTTAAGCCAATCGCTTGTTGACTCTTTTAACTTTTCAAGTACAGCCTTAGCTTCTCTATATAGTCCAAACTTCGTACACCACACTAAGGTTGTCCAACCGCCGTCTTTAGAATCGTGATAGTAAATATCTTTTCCGCTTTCAGCTTTAATCACATAAGCAGTATCTAAACCCATACGCATATTTAGTCCTCCTCTGCAACTTCAGATATTCTGTTTACTGAAACCTCATAAGCAGTCTTCTTGTATGTGCCTGTGCCGCTTTCGTTTTTCTTTTCGTATTCTCGGCTTTGAAAACGACCAATAACTGAAACTTTGATACCTGTATCAAGTGTCCCTATATGAGCTGCTGTACGACCCCAAATAATACATGGCACATAATCAGATTTTCCACGTTCTCTGTTTACAGCTAAAAGCACGTCGCAAATATCTCGCCCAAGTGGTGTAGTTCTGTGCATAGGTTTTTTACAAAAGTACCCTGTAAGCTCAATCTGATTCAATTCTTCCTCGTAATCTTTTAGCTCTTGAGCAAAGAAGACAATCATAAGTTTGTTTTTACCGTCTACAGCTTTGTTGTAGGTTCTGATTTGACCCTCAAAACGTAATTTATCTCCAACTGTAATTTTCTCGGTTAAAAGCTGAGAAACGTTTACAGGTAAAATGTCGTCTTTTCCACTATCACGCCTAACAGCCACATTGAAAGAGTAAAACTCTTCTCCACAGCACTCATAACAAGCAGGTTCTGATACTACGGTACCTGCAATAATCGCTTTATTGTTATTATTTTTCATAATTCCTCCGTTAATTTACTTGCATTTGAGCCTTATTCCACAGTGTCGAAATAAGGTAATTTTGCTTATTCTTTATCTCGCCTTTCTGATATTTGTCTTCCACCTCATAAATTGCTTGTACTAATTCTTCTCGTCTTTGTTCGTTAGTGAAGAATTTTGTAAAAGACTGCAGAAATTTGATTGTGTCTATATTTCGGTTGTTGATTTTTAATGTTTTCTGAGCTGCCACCTCATCAAGAATATTGTTTACAAGCTCTCGCACAGTAAAAGAGCAATCAAACCCTACGCTAAATGGCTCAGATAGGTCAGCCCACTCTTGAAAATGCTTCTCAATTATTTCTCTGTACCACTTAATAGCAGACTCAAAGCTCTCCCATTGTTCCCTGTCCTCAGGTTGCTCTTCTTCAGCTTTTGGAGTACTTGAGCTTCTTTGCGGAACAGGTATTGACGGTTCTTCGTCCTGCTCTCCGTTTTTCCAACGTGCGTCAGCAGCTCGTTTCTTTGCAGCTGATATATCAGCTCGCTTTTTAATATTTTTAAGCACTCTTTCCGACCATATTTTTCCTTTTTTAATGGTAAACAGGTCGTAATTGCGAATAACACCCTCGCACACTTCAGGCTTAATTTGTAAATCATAAGCTATATTTTCAATATCGCTTTCTTTGACATAACCACCCTCTTCGTGCAGAATCTCAACAAAGCACCAATAAAAACCTAACCCCTCTAAGCCGAAATCTTTTCTGACACCTCGTAGGCTCAACCTCGCACCGTAATCGTGTGGGAAATATTCATTCGACATTTGTTGCCTCCTAATAATACTCAACAAGAGTAATTTTTACTTTTGGCTCTGAAGCATATTGTTTAGTAATTGTAAGCTCAATTATTTGAGTATCATCTTTGTAAGCTATATCGTTCAGAGCGTCGCAGATTATTTTTGCAATATTATCTGCGTCAGGCTTTGTCAGAGGACGAATAGTGCCCTCTAACGCCTCTTTTTGTTTCTTCTTGGAGAAAGACTTAGGTATTGCAAAACAAGCTAAAATAGTCATTTTTACAGCCTTATCAAAGAGATTGTAATCGCTTGGCTTTGCTTGTTGAAAACTTAACTTTACTAAATTCTCGTATATTACGTCTTCTTTTGGCTTAATTGCTTGAGCGTAACCATGTACAGTTGAAAACTTTGGTCGTCTTTTTCCAACAGGAGCACCTATTACTTCAAACTCCATATTCTTACTCCTCGCTGTTGCCTGCAAAGAAGTCAAACTCTTCGCTTTCCTCAGGAGTAATCTCGACATTTTCTTCAGCTGCTTGTACAGGAGCTTCCATGCCACTGTCTTCAAGCTCTACATAACTTGGCTCGCCATTTTCATTGATAACTGTATTATCAAGGTCAATAGCTTTTTGCATTTCAATACTCATAACTCCCCATTGAGATAACAAGTATCTAAGCAAAGTCTTAAACGCCATTTCTGTAAAGTTTTTGTACCAAAAACTGCTATATTTGTAGAGTTCTTTTTGCGGTACTTTGCCATTGATATAATCGTCGTATTTATCTGCACTAAATGCTTGAGAGTAAGTATCGGCATGTTTAATCATCTTGTTTTTTGTCCAATAAACAGTTTTTCTGAAACCGTTAAGAAGCTCGAAATAAGCCATGTAGCCTATGGTTGATTTTTCTTCTCTTACGTCGTCGTCCTCAATAAACTCAAAGAGCTGTTTGCCTGTAGCTTTATCTCTACCCTTATACTCACCCTCTTTAATCTCCAAAACGTCTATATCACGATATTGCCCTGAACGCATAGCAAGCTGTTTATAACCTTTGGCTCCTAAGATAAATTGAGCACTAACTGACACAATATTTCCTTGTTTGTCTTTCTTGTTGAAAGGCACCATATAATACTGACCGAGTTGTGGACTTGGACTAAGTTTTAGAGCTTCGCCTTGAAGAGCAGCAGATAATATTGTAACTTGACTGCATTTTTGTAAATCAGGGTTATTGCTTACAGCTGAGATAATTGCTGTTGTAAAGCTTTGAGCATTTTGTCCAACTGCCTGCTGAACTAAGTTTTTAATATTCTCTTGGCTCATGAATACTGAAAATTTTGGTTGATTGTTTGAAATACTTTTTTGATTTGTAGTTGCTAAATTATTTGCCATTTTATTTATCCTCCTTTATGGCTGAATATTTGATATTGTTTTCTTTAAGGAACTGCTGCAAAGCTTTAAGCTGAGCAATAGTCCCCTCGACTTGAAATTTTACAATTTGTAGCTCTTTTTCCTCTGCAACAGGTGCTGATTCAGCTGCAGGCTTTACTTCTTCTTGTAAAGCTGCCTGAGCTTCTTGTTTAGCTTTGAGCTCAGCAATCTTTGCACGCTCTTGTTTAAGGCGTTCGTTTTCCATAAGAGCCTCTGACAAGTTAAGCGTTCTGAAGTAAAAAGCTTTAAGAGTAGCTTCGTCTTCTGATTTCAAAGCTTCAATAGCTATAATTGCATTTTTTGCATTATCAATTACTGTGTCAATGTCAGCTTTGATTGACTTCATACTCGTTGTAACGTTAAGCCATTTTGCTTGGTGTACTCTTTCATAAGGAATACAACCTGAAAACTCTCCTATTGCCTCTTTGTAATACTCGATTACAGCTTCTTGCTTCTCTTGTTGTTTTTTGAGCTCGTAAGCTTGTACCTGAGTTGAAATGTGTTCTGAAACAGCTTTAACTCTGTTTATAACTTCGTCAACTTCAGACTTGAATTTATCATAAGGCGAACTGTAAACTTTTCCTATTCTGATTCTCTCATCATTAAGAACTTTACAGAAAGCATTGAGTTGTGCTCTATCTTTTTTAGCTAAGTCTATTGATGAATCATCATAGCTTACGCCCTCGTATTGCTTTAAGGTTTCCTCTACCCTTGCAAGCAATTCTGTGTTGTTCCATGCGAGCATTTTTGGTATAAGTTGCTCAACAGGTGTTTCTAAAATAAGTGCTAAATCTTGTGCCATTTTATTTGTCCTCCAAATTTTTAATTTTGTTATTGTATGTTTTTATCGAATCTTGGTAATAGCAGTGGCGGTCGCTGTTTGCGTTCCACATACCCCCAAAATTCTTTTTCTTTTAAGTAAAGATACTTAAGGTCTTCTAACAGGTCTTTTCGCAGATAAGGGTAATGTCTTGTTATAATCTCTAACTCCCCATTTGAACCTGTTGTTTTTATTTGTGCCTTGCAATAGGCAAAAGCTCTATCTGTTACAAGAAAGTAATGTAAGAGCTGTGTGTAGTAATAATCAGGTATTTGCTTGTTCCACTTGCTCATTGCTGTATGATTGTGAATTTCGGTTGTTTTACCCTCGTAAATACCTTGTGCTCCTGTTTCTTTGTCGGTAAGCTCTCCGTCAAGTGAAGCAAACATAAAACCTCTTCTATAAACTGTTTCTTTATCGATTTTTACCTCGTACTGAGGGTAATCAAGAGCGAACAGCTTTACAAGTAAGTCTTCTGATTGTTTGCCATACTCTACCTGTGGCTTGTCTGATATATCATCAGGAACCTTAATACCGACTTTTTCTTCCCAAACCTCAACATTTGTTTTGAAAGGGCTAAGTCCAAGAATTGCTGCAGCGTCTGAGCCACCTATGCCTGTTTTCCTAAACTCTAACCACTCAGGAGAATTGTGTTTAAGTTTGATTTTCTCAAGTGCCATTGTTTACGCTCCTTTTGCTACTCGTAAATGATAGAGAGCCCAAACTTCTGATACAAGTTTTTCTCTTGCGTCATTATCCATTGCCGCAAATACCACCTTTGCTCTTTTCATTGAGTAATTGTCAAGCAATTCTTCTGCAGACGGTGTTTTAACTTTTGTTTGTTTAGACATAGCCTTTCCTCCTTTTGTTAAATTTGTTTTGCCGAGATAAACTCGTAAAAACTTACAATTAAGCTTCTGATATACAACGTCTTTTGTTATCAGATTCTGACAGTACTCTTCGCTCAAACTCAAGTCTTGAGCCATTTCTTTTATGCTGTCATACTGTCTAACACAGAACTCGTATATATCGTTTGTTACTGCCATGATTACGCTTTCTCGTCGCATAATTCCACCTCTGTATCAGATTTCAGAAGACAAAGCAGACGCACGCCATAGCGACCAAGGTACGCATAGTAGTTGCCCAGAGTACCGTCCGAGTAGACAAAGCGAACGAAGGAATTGTAAACCAAGCTGTCCGCAGTTGCTGTCCACCACCAATCATCAGCGTTAGGTATTAGTTTTCTGAATTTTCTATACTCTTCACAGGTTATAAGTGAAACGTAATCTTTACATTTGCCATAATCAGTCATGCCGTCATCAGTAAGTAAATCTCTTTCAAACTCAACAAGGTCGCTTTTCTTAATTCGACCTGTCCTCTCATCAGCCACGCAATAACCACCTGCATTAAAGTTGTTAAGCTCAGCTCTCAAAGACGAAGCCTCCCAATCGTTATGATTACTGCTATCAAAAGCTCTGTTGTACAACCTATGTTTTGCAAGTATTAAGGTGCCTTTCTTTCTGTGCTCCAAGACCACCCACTCAAGACCTGCATAGTTAATAAAAGAGCCCTCTTTCACACTACAAATATCAGCAGTCTTTTTTTCTTCTTCAAAAAACAGCTTAGCTTTGTCTTCTCCGACAAGCTTTTTTAGATATTCTTGTGCTTCAGATGAGCTCATTTCTTTTAATCTTTCAAATTTATTCATGATTTTTCTCCTTTTATTGCTTTTTGTTTTTATTCTTCTGTAAACCACTTGTCCCACTCGGCTGCAGAACACATGCCTGCAATGGACTCAAATAGTTCCTTAGCTATTTCTAAACGGTGCTCTGATTGATTACTTGTGAGCCCTTTAGAATCGACTTCTATAACTAAAATATCTGCGTCAAAGTGGTCTATTGGTAATTGCAAGGCTTCTGCAAAGTGCTTCTTGCCTGCCTCTGTAAGTTTTTCGCCACAGTACGCTACACCCAACTCTTCTGTGTAATTGTCCGTAACGTCTATCGTGCCTGTAAACTTCTCAATAAAGTCAATAACTTTCATCTCTTTGTTTCCTCCCTTAAAAATTTTCCTTAGCAAAATTTCTGTAAGTTTCCTCCTGCTCTTGTCGTAATTCAACCGTCTTTCCGTCTTTTAGCTGAGGATTCTGTTCTTGCACTTTTCTTCGTGCTCTTGTGATTGATTCAAAGCTTGTTGGCAGATTACCGCTTCCCACAAGCTCTGCAAAAGAGGCATTTGTATTCACACCTAATCTCTTCATAACTCCTAAAATGAGCTCGTTATCGTTTGTTCTTGCTGAATAATTACTTTTCAATTCTTCTGTAACACACTTAACTACTTCTCTTAGTTGCTTTTTCATACAAAACCTCCTTAATTGTTTTTTAAGTATTCTTTAACTGCAAGCCTGATAATGTCGCTATTTGAGTGCTTTACGCCGCTTTCGGCAGTTTTCTTAACTGCGAGCTCTGCGACTTTCTTCCTGTCGTCAACAGGGAGATAAACGCCTATGTAGCTCTCTTTACGCTTCTGCTTTTCGTTCATACTTTTACCTCCATAAAATAAAAATAGGCTCGTCAGTTAAGACGAACCTATTTCGGTTTGTTGGCTATATAAAAAATAGCACTGTTTTATACTGACAGCACTATTATCGCATTACAAAATTTTAATGTTTTTTTGTTTTAAAATAGATTTTTTCGCATTACTTTCTGATAAATTTTATATAAACAGTCCGATTTTCATAAGCTTTTTTCAATTTTTTATCTATACTTTAAATATTTACGGCATTAAAAAAGCCCCGCTGTGCGGGGCTTAAATTTTTACTTAATTATTAAATTTACCAACATTGTGATTGGATTGTACTGTACAATGTATTTTGTAACCGTACTTCCGTTAATCATATTTGTAATTTCCTGAATATTGAATTTTTGTGCAATAGGAATTAATATTGCAAGAATTATACATACCCATAGAGCACCTTTTATTATATTCAACAAACCACCGAATACTCTATCCAAAGCTGTTTTACGATGAGCTTTTCTTGCTCTTTTAATTATAATATTGATTATGAAAGTGATAAGTTTTACTACAATGAAAATACAAATTGCAGCCAAGCCTAAACCAATATATTTCATAATACTACTTGCAGCTTGTGCATCCATAAAGTTTTGAAGAATGTTTAAAATAAATGGCTCTATACCGGTTTTACCAATCAAGAAATCGCCAATAAAGTTACCGCCGAAATAGAATACTAATATAATAACACCCCAACTGATTAATGCAGTCAAAGGTTTAACAAATCCTTTAAAAAATCCCCACAAGAAGTATAATACAAGTATAGCAGCAATAGCTAAATCAAACACTAAGTTGTTCCAAGCTACAGCACCGATTAGTGAACTAAACATAATATCTCCTTTTTATCTTGCTTTAAGTGTATTTTGTTACATTTACTATTCTACACTATTTTTTTTATAAAAGCAATATATTTTATGCTTTTTATGTAAAAAATTTTAATTATAATGAATTTATTCCCAATTTTTAGCAATAATTAACATACAAACATATATTTTATTAAGATTTTAGAGGTTTTTTATGGTAATTTGTTGTATCGGAACTCCAAAAGTTATAGGTGACAGCGTTGCTCCAAAGGTCGGTGACGCCCTTTTAAAACACAACATTAATGCTTATGTATACGGCACAAGCAATAATCCTATAACGGCTTTAAACTATACTACTTTTTACAATCACATATCTCACTGCCACAAAAAAGATTTCATAATTGCAGTGGACTGTGCACTAGGAAACAAGACAGATATTGGCTCGATTAAGCTTACTAAGCAAGGTATTTTACCCGGAAAAGCCATAGGAAAAAAACTTGCAAGCATAGGTAATATAGGAATTTTGGGACAAGTTGGAGACATAAAAAAACCTGCTTTCGAACAATTACAAAACGCCAAATCGGATATTGTTGACAATTTGGTAGACAAAATAGTCTCTCTTATTATATCTATTTCGGATGCCGTTTATTTGAATAAAAAATTTGCAAAAAATCAATAATGTACCGATTTTTGACACTTTGTTATTAAAAAACTCCTTTAACATTTTAAAGTTAAGGAGTATTTTTTATTTTATTTTTCAATTTGTCCGTTGTTTACTTTTATAAAATATTCTGTTTTTCCTTCATATTCCGCGCAAGTAAGCAAAGTTTGCATTCCTCTTATTTTTTCCAAAAGCTTAGACTGTCTTTTGCTATCAAGTTCACTTAAAACATCGTCTAAAATAAGAATCGGTTTTTCTAAAGTTTCCGCCTCAAAAAGTTCAACTTCAGCAAGCTTTAACGACAAAGCGGCTGTCCTTTTTTGACCTTGAGAGCCGTATTTTCTTACTTCGACACCATTTATTGTAATATTAATATCATCCCTATGACAACCTACTGTGGTATATCTTAAATGTATATCTTTTTCCAAACTCTTGCTCAGCAAATCTAAAAATTGATTTTTCATTATTTCTCTTTCTGCCAAATCTATTTTACTTTCGTATTCAAGCTCTAACCTTTCCTCTCCACAAGTCAATTCGTTATGAATTTTCTCGGTTATTCCTTGCATTTTTTCACAAAAGTTATATCTTTCAATCAATATATCCGTGCCAATCTCGGCAAGTTGACTGTTCCAAATAGGCAAGGTTTCTTTTATTATATTTATGTCGTTTTCATCCTTTAAAAGTTTGTTTCTTTGAGCTAAAATTTTGTTATACCTTACCAAAGCGGAATAATAACTCTTTTTTTGCTGCGATAAACTTATATTTAAAAAATTACGGCGCAAAATCGGCGACTCTTTTATTATATCAAGTTCGTCAGGACTGAAATACACTATATTTAAAAGCCCTATTAACTCATTAATTTTCCTAACAGGTATTTTATCTATTGCTATCCTTTTTTTTCCTAATCTATCGATATGAATTTCTATAATGTGCTTTCTGTATTTTTTTGCAACTTGCAATTTTATATAAGCAAAATCCTCTCCCCATTTTATAAGTTCTTTATCCTGAAATGTCCTTGGCGACTTGCCCAATCCCGAATAATATATGCTTTCAACCATATTAGTTTTGCCGCTCGCATTATTGCCTATTATAATATTTAGGCCATCATTAAAAACAATGTCCTGCTTTTTATAATTTCTAAAATTTATAAGCTGCAAATTTTCGACTTTCATAATTTTATTTTATCATATATTGTTATTTTTATCAATCTTATTAGGCTAATTTTATTACCTTAAATTTTATACAAAAAATTACTTAAATTATATATAAAAAGCCTTGAAAATATTAAAAAAAAATAGTATAATATTTATATGAATACTAATTTAACCGAAATACAAGAAGTGTGGAAAAAAGCACTTCCTATAATATCAAAATCTGTCTCTCAAATTTTCTATGATGTTTTTATAGCAAGTTTGGAGCCTATTTCCATAAGCGATAACAAACTTATACTTATTGCTCCTTACGAGTCATGTAAAAAATCAATAAATAAATCTTACAAACCTATTATCGAAAAGGCCGTTATGCAGTTTAATCCTTATATAGAAGGTATTCAAATTATAACTACTTCGGATGTAGATAGTTTTGTAGATGCACCTAAATCTATAATTGCGGAAGAAACAACTGCCTTAGAAGAGGAAAAAACCACTGTTTCCAAAGACTATTATACTCAATTTGAAGAGAGCTATTCTTTTGACAATTTTGTTATAGGCGGAAGTAATAAAGCAGCTTTTGTTGCTGCAAAAACCGTTGCGGAAAATCCGGGTATACAGCACAACCCACTGTTTATTTACGGTGGAGTTGGTCTTGGTAAAACACATATTATGCATGCTATCGGAAATTATATTAAATCAAATTCCAAGAAAAAGAAAATTATTTATATGACTTCCGAAAACTTTACAAACGACTATATTGACAGTATTAAAAACAATAATTCAAACGATATGAACAGACAGTTTCGTAATAAATATCGTAACTTAGATGTTCTTATGATTGATGATATTCAGTTTATTTCGGGAAAACCTAGCACTCAAGAGGCTTTATTCCATTTGTTTAACGAGTTGTATCAAGCAAAAAAACAAATTGTTTTTACCTCTGACTGCCACCCTAAAAAAATAGACAATATAGACCAAAGATTGACTTCTAGATTTCAAAGCGGTCTTACCGTTGATATAAGCAGTCCTGATTTGGAAACACGTATAGCTATTTTACGTAAAAAAGCTTATAATAAAAAGTTTGAGGTTTCTAACCAAGTTTTAAACTATATTGCAGAATGTATAAATACTAATATTAGAGAACTTGAAGGTGCACTTTCGAAAGTTATTTATTATTGTAATTTAAATGGTGTAAAAGCAGATAACCTAGATGTTGTTAATAATGCTTTAAAAGATGATATTGACAATATAAGCGGACCTATTACTATGAATTTTATAGTTAAATGCGTATCCGATTACTTTAACATTGACCAAAAAGATTTGATAGGTAAAAAGAAAACCAAAAACATTGCGGAAGCAAGACAAATAGCAATTTATCTTATTTCCGATTTAATTTCCGTTCCTCTAGTATCTATAGGAGACTTTATGGGAGGAAGAGACCACTCTACTATCATTCATGCAAGAGATAAAATTTCCGACCTTATCTCTACCGATTTGAAATATTCAAATTATATAAAAGACCTGACTGAAATTATAAAGAAAAAATAAAAATTTTATTTATTTTTTAACCAAAATTTATAATTTGTTGATAACTATTATAAATTGTGGATTAATGTTTATAAATAACATATAATTATCCACATTTTAAAGCTATAAAAAATCTTTCATTTTTTACTGTTTTTACAAAAAATCGTTACTATTTTTTATAAAAATAACCTTGTCCACATTTCCACAGGTATTAATGTTACTGTTATTATCAATTAATATAAAATAAATAATATTTGAAAAAATTTTTTACTTAAAAATAAACTCATTAAAATACATAAAACAAAAAGTTATAAGGAGTCACTATGAAATTATATTGTAACGGACTTGATTTGGCAGACAGCTTTGCTAAAGTAACAAAAGCTATTTCGGGAAAATCAAATATTCCTATTTTGGAAGGTGTAAAAATCACTGCTATAGGTAACAGTCTTACTCTTACCGCTTCCGATACGGAAATTACTATAGAAAATACTATTAATGCAAAGATTTTGCTTGAGGGAGAAATTGTAGTTCCCGGTAAAATCATGTCCGAGCTTGTAAGAAAAATGGGTAGCCAACAAGTTGAACTTGAATGTTTAGATGAAAAAATTCTTAACATTAAATATATGGATAGTGTTTCTAAAATAATGCTTTTTAAAGTTGATGAATATCCTAAATTTATAGACAATAATTTTGACTATACTTTTAGTATGATGCAAAATCAACTAAAAGATATGGTAAGTAAAACTGCTTTTTGTGCTGCCGTTGACGATGTAAGACCTATTTTGAAAGGCTGCCTTATGAAAGTTAAAGGTAAGGAAATTTCTTTGATTGCCATTGACGGATTAAGACTTGCTATAACAAAACAACCTTTGTCAGTGCCTAGCGGAGAGTTTGATGCAGTTATTCCTGCAAGAGCTTTAAATGAAATTTCAAAACTTGCAAAAGATAATGACGATATTATAACTGTTTCGTTAAACAATAAAAAAATTATGGCTGACATGGGCGATACAAAAATAATTGCGCAACTTCTTGAAGGCGATTTTGTAAATTATGAAAGAATTATTCCAAAGGAAAGCATAACAGAATTAAAAGTAAATTGCGAACAGTTAGAACAAGCTTTGGATAGAGTTTCTATTATTTCAAGAAATGTACAAGCCAACCTTATAAAAATTGAAATTAACGAAAATGTTATGGTTATAGATGCAAATGCGGAAATAGGTAATATTAACGAAAAAGTACCTGTAAATATGCAAGGAAAAGATATGAAATTGGCTTTAAACTCCAAATTTTTGTCAGATTGTTTAAAAGCTATTGACTCCGAATATATTAAATTTAATTTTTCTTCGAGCATTCAACCTTGTATCATTACACCTCTTACAGGCGATGAGTTTTTATATTTGATTTTACCTGTAAGATTAATGGGATAATTATGAAATACGCTATTTTAATAAACAATAAACATTATTTAACATATAATAAAAATTCAGATAATATTATTTTATCTGAATTTAATATTTTAAACGAAAGTTTAAATTTTGCCAAAGATATAAAATTGGAAAATCTATGCGGTTTAAATTATTTGATTTTTGATGCCGATGATATAAAAATTTATTTACCAAAAATAAGTACTTTATCATTTTTGCTTGGTATATATGAGTATAAAGACGGATATTTAAAACCTATTGAAAAGGAATTTAAAGAGTTTATAAACCCTAATATAAGCAGTATTTTAAAATATTCGGGAAAAACAAACGAATATTTTACTAGGCTTATGATAAATATAGGGAGTTACATTTTAAATAAAAATGAAAATTTAAATATTTTGGACCCTATTTGCGGAAAAGGCACTACTCTTTACGAAAGTTTGATAAACGGTTATAATTGTTACGGTATAGAGATTGCGCCTAAAGTTGTGGACGAAATTGCCGTATTTTTAAGAAAATTTTTGGAAAAAGAAAGATATAAATTTAGTTATAAAAAAGAAAAGTTAAGCGGAGAAAATAAAAGTTTTAAAGCAGAAAAACATATTTTTAATATAAACAAAAATAAAGATAGTAAAGATAATAAACATTTTGAAGTTGTTTCAGTAAATACTGTTTTTTCGGACAAAATATTTAAGAAAGATTATTTTGATTTGATTGTAGGAGATTTGCCTTACGGAGTAAAACACAGTAATATAACTAACGAAAAACAAAATTCTTTTACAAGAAGTCCTAAAGAACTGTTGGAAAAAAGTTTGGATAGTTGGAAAAAAGTTTTAAATAAAGATGGCTTACTAATAATGTCATGGAATACTTTTTTGTTAAAAAGAAGCGAATTTGAAAACATATTAATAAATAAAGGTTTTGAAGTAGTTGAAAATGATAATTTATTAAATTTTGAGCATAGAGTCGACCAAGCAATAAACAGAGATTTTATTGTAGCAAGAAAATAAATAAAAAAAAAATTCGGAGCTTCTCCGAATTTTTTTTTATATTTTTTTATTATCAGGTCAAGATTAGTTTCTTGAACAAAATTACCCAAATCAAATCAATCCAGCTGAAAATTGGGATAAAGATAGCAAGTATAAGTGCTATAATTTGATTTGTAGCTTTACCGTTAAGGAATGCAGAAAGACGAACAACGATTTCTGTAATCCAACCTATACCTGGTATCAAAAGTAATAAGATTTGTACAAGTCTAGGTAATTTTTTGAATTCACTATTCAAATTTGCCATAATTTGCACCTCCGTTTTAAATTATAATAATATTATATCATTATGATATTAAATTGTAAATAATTATATGAAAAATTTATAAAAAATTTATTTATTATTTACAAAATAAGTAAGTTATTTTTTCAAGGAATCTATAAGTTCGTATATCCTTTGTAAATCGTCTTTTGTGTAGTAATCCATATAAATTCTACCCTTTTCTTCATTACCTACAATTTTTACCTTTGTAGCAAAAATCCTTTGCATGTCATTTACAAATTCTTTTAATTCTTGAGTCAATTTAATAGTTTTTTTAGGAGTTTCTTTATTAGGATTCAAATAAGCATTTACCATCATTTCAAGTTCGCGAACGCTTATTTTTTTGTCTGCTGCTGCATTTGCATATTTTATTTGAGCATCGTAATCTTTAATACTTACAAGACATCTTGCATGACCGGCGGATAGTCTTCCGTCCACAACAAGTTTTTGTACTTGTGGATGAAGTGTTAAAAGTCTTAGACTGTTTGCTATTGCAGGACGGCTTTTTCCAAGGTTATTTGCAAGCTCTTCTTGAGACAAATTGTATTCGTCAATTAATTTTCTAAAAGCAACTGCTTCCTCGATAGGGTTTAAGTCTTCTCTTTGAAGGTTTTCTATCAAAGCAATTTCTTTACACTCTTTTTCTGTGTAATCTTTAACAATAACAGGTATTTTTTTAAGACCGGCAATTTTGCAAGCCCGGTATCTTCTTTCTCCTGCAATAATAATGTATTTTAAGCCGTTTTTAACAACGGTGATTGGTTGAATAACTCCATATCTTTTTATACTTATTGCAAGTTCGTTAAGCAAATCTTCATCAAAATTTTTACGTGGTTGTTCAGGATTTGGAATTATTAATTCTATATCCATTTCCTCCACACCTTTGTTCAAATCGCCGTTCACATCGTAAGTGGTTATATCTGCGGTATAATCACTAAAAAGAGCGCCTAATCCTAATCCTTGACCTGTTTTTTTCATATTTGTACCTCTTAAAAAGAATTTATTTTTTTATTTAGTCCCGATTTTTAAAGGGATTTTTATTATAGTGGCTTTAATTTTGGTTTATTACCACTTCTTGGATAACATTTATTACATTCCTTATAACTTTTTATAGTGACTATGCTTCTAAAATTACCATCTATATTATAATCGAATTTATTATCTAATTCACAATATAGTTTTTTAAAAGCATTTTCGCACAAATTAAGTTCATTATCAATATTTAATGATTTGTAACATACTGCACTGCCGCCTACTTTTACAAGAGGAATAAGATATTCTAATAAAGTCGGAAGACTTGCTACAGCTCGTGCCGTGGCTATATCAAAAGTGTTTCTATTTTTTAAACAAAAATCTTCCACTCTTGAGTGTACGGCGGTCACATTATTCAAATTTAATTCTTCTTTAACAACATTTAAAAAATTAACTCTTTTGTTTAAACTGTCAATCAATGTAAAATTGACATCAGGTAAAACTATTGAAAGAGGGATAGAAGGAAAACCTGCACCTGCACCGACATCAGCAACATAATTAGTTTCTTTAAAAAATGAATATCCATACAAACTATCTGCAAAATGTTTAATAATAACGTCATTTTTTTCGGTTATATTAGTCAAATTAAATTGATTATTATAAAAAATAAGAAGTTCATAATATTTTTCAAACTTTTGTAAAATATTATCGTCATAACTAATATTAAGTTTTTCCAAATATTCTGCTAATAATTTCATTATACACCATTTTTATTATAATGTAAATAGTTATTTTTTAAATAAATAAACCATTAATACAGTTATATCCGCAGGGGAAACACCGCTTATTCTCAATGCTTGACCTAAATTAAGAGGTTTGATTTTGTTTAGTTTTTGTCTTGCCTCTAATCTTAATCCCTCTATTTGAGAGTAATCGATATTATCCGGAATAAGTTTATTTTCCAACTTTTGAAGTTCTTTTATACTTGCATTTTGTTTATTTAAATATCCCTCATACTTTATGGAAGATGCAACTTCCGCCATAATTCTTCTGTCTAAATTATTTAATTCTTCAAAATTGTCAATTAAATTGTCACTTGTAACATTTGCTCTTTTTAACATATCTTTAAAAGTTAAAGAATTGCAAGGTATACTCTCCCCTATGCTTTCAAAATATGAAGTAAATTTTTTAGGGCTTAAATTTGTATTTAAAATTTGATTATAGGTATTTATTTTATTGATTTTATCCAAATATTTATTATATCTGTCGTCTTTTACAAGTCCTATTTGTCTGCCGTATTCGGTAAGACGTATGTCAGCATTTTCTTGCCTTAAATTTAAACGGAATTCAGCTCTAGCAGTCATCATTCTATAAGGCTCGTTAGTACCTTTTGTAACTAAATCGTCAATCAAAACACCTATGTAAGACTCGTCACGGGATAAAATAAGAGGTTTATTATTATCCAAATATTGATTTGCATTTATACCCGCTATCAATCCTTGAGCCGCAGCCTCTTCATAGCCGCTACTGCCGTTTATTTGACCTGCCATAAACAATCCCGGTATATGCTTTACCATCAATGTTAAATCAAGTTGTTCGCTGTCTATACAATCGTATTCTATTGCATAAGCATATCTCATTATATTGACATTTTCAAGTCCTGCAATAGAGCGGTACATATCAAGTTGAACATCTATAGGAAGACTGCTTGACATTCCTTGAACATACATTTCATTGGTAAAACTGCTTTCCGGCTCGATAAAAATTTGGTGTCTGTCTTTATCGGCAAAACGCATTACTTTATCTTCTATACTAGGACAATATCGTGGCCCTACAGACTTAATAGACCCGTTATATAATGGGGAACGATGAATATTGTTCCTTATGATTTCGTGAGTTTTTTCGTTGGTGTAAGTAAGATAACAAGGGATATCTGCACTTTCAAAACTATCATTCATAAAGGAAAAAGAATAAATATTTTTATCCCCGTATTGAGGAGTCATTTTAGAAAAATCAATAGTGTTTTTATCAACTCTTGCAGGAGTACCCGTTTTAAAACGCCTAATATTAATACCTAAATCAATCAAACTATCGGTTAAAAGAGAGCTTCTCGAAAAACCGCTTGGTCCTTCGTCTTTTCTATATTCGCCTATTACTATGTTTGAATTTAAATACACTCCCGAACAGATAACAACAGTATTACAAGCATAACGGCTACCCATACCTGTTTGAATACCACAAACTTTATTGTCATTGTCTAAAAGAACTTTAGAAACTTCGCCTTGTAACAAAGTGATATTAGGCTCTTCCTCGATAACTTTTTTCATATTTAAATGATATAAAGTTTTGTCTTCTTGACCTCTTAAACTATGTACGGCAGCACCTTTTGACAAATTAAGCATTCTAAGTTGTAACAATGAGTTGTCTGCAGAAATACCCATTTGACCGCCCAAGGCATCTATTTCACGCACCAAGTGACCTTTTGCAGTGCCACCTATATTAGGATTACATGCCATAAAAGAAATGCTATCTAAAGATAAAGTGACTAATAACACTTTTTTGTTAAGGCGCGCCAAAGCAAGGGATGCTTCCACACCCGCATGTCCTGCTCCAATAACTACTGCATCATAAAAACTGTTATTAATCATATCTACCTTTGTATATCTTAAATATTAAAATCAAACAAATTTTAAAAAGTAAAATTTAATAAATATTGATTGAAAATCGCTATTAAAATTATTTTCCCAAGCAAAATTTACTAAATATAGTGTCTATTATATCTTCGCTGGCAGTATTGCCCGATATAGCTCCAAGCTCTAAATAAGCGGCTCTTAAATCTATCAAAATACATTCAGATGGGGTAATTTCACTGTTTAAACAAGCGCTGTTTATAAAATTCAAAGTGTTTTGTAAAGATTCTATGTGCCTTATATTAGTTATTATATCTCCACTTGAATCAATTTTACCGCTTATAAATTTATCACATATAACATCTATGATTTGCTCAACATTTTCTCCTGTTTTAGCACTTATGTAAATACCATCGTCGTCTTTTACACAAACTCCCAAATCCATTTTGTTATAAATTTTTATTATAGGCTTATCTTTAAAACTATCAAGCAATGCTTGTTCTTCATTTGTTATGTTACTATTAGAATTAAGCATCATCAAAATAATATCTGCATTTTCGGCACAGGATTTTGCTTTATTTACACCAATTTTTTCAACTGTGTCAGTAGTGTTCCTTATACCAGCGGTATCTATAAAATTAATAAAAATACCTTTTCTTTCTATTCTCTCTTCCAAAACGTCTCGTGTAGTACCAGCAATATCGGTCACTATAGCCCTATCTTTGCCTAAAATAGCGTTAAGCAATGAGGATTTACCTATATTAGGCATACCTATTATAGCAACATTTATACCATTTTTTACAATACGGCTGTATTTTGCACTGTCAAGCAAGCTTTGTAAATCGTTTTTCAAAGTAGATAGTTTTGACGGCAAATTTTCGCGTACTTCTTCTTCCAATTCTTCGGGATAATCAAGGCTAGCCTCTAAAGATGCCGTAATATCCAATATTTGTTCCTCAAGTTTTAAAACTTTTTTGTTTAAATTACCGCTTAATTGTCTGTATCCTGCATTTAGGCTTGCGATATTTTCGCTGTTAATCATATCAATAATACCTTCCGCCTCGGATAAAGAATATTTACCATTTAAAAAGGCTCTTTTGGTAAACTCCCCTTTATCTGCAATGGTCGCACCTTTGTTTAATAAGTTTTTAAGTAGCTCCTCAAGCAAACGTATGCCGCCGTGACATTGAAATTCCACAACATCTTCTCCCGTAAAGGAATGTGGGGCTTTAAAATATACAGCAAGACATTCGTCAAAAAATTCTCCGCAGCATACTTTGCCAAAATACATAACATTAGGCACGGCATTACAAAAACTATCAAGCCTTTTACATTTGAAAACTTGATTTGCAATATTTAAGGAATTGTCTCCGCTAAGCCTTATGACACCGATAGCTCCCGTGCCAAAAGGCGTTGCTATTGCTGCGATTGTTTTTGACATTTAACACCTTTTATTATAAAATGAAACAATTATTTAAGCAAAAAGTATCGATTTTCGATAGATTTTTGTGTTTTTAATTTATTTTGTATAAAAATTGATTAAATATAAAAATAATATTAATCATTATAAAAATTAAAAAGCAAAAGAGCGTAAAATAACGCTCTTTATTTACTTTCAATTAAAATCTTTTATTTTTTTGTCCGAAAGAACGTGTTTTACCGGTACCGTATTTTTTAAAATTGTTTTTTGATTCGCTATCATACATATTAGTTTCTTTTTTAATAGGCGAAATTACAACATATCTGTTTGGCTCTTCTCCCTCGCTGGAAGTAGTGACAAATTTATCGTCTTGTAGAGTTGTATGAATAACTCTTCTCTCAAACGGATTCATAGGCTCAAGTTCTATACTAGTGCCTGTTTTAGCTACCTTCTTGGCAAGTTTCATAGATAGCTCAGACAAAGTTTGAGCACGCATTTCGCGGTAGCCTTCCGCATCGATTATAAGTCTCTTTTTAAATCTTGTAGTTTTGTTTGTTACAAGTAGGCATAAATATTGCAAGCTGTCCAATGTTTCGCCACGATAGCCGATAGCAAGGTTTGTGTCGTTTCCTTTGATAACTATATGCAAAAGATCTCTATTCGATTTGCAGTCAAGCTCACAGTCAAGCCCCATATTTCCAAGTAGTTCAGTCAAAAAATTGACAACGGGCATATCGCTCTCGTGTAATTTTTTTATTGGTTTTTCAGGCGTTTCATTGGTATTTAAAATGCTTTCCTCAATATCCTCGGTGGTAGCTTTTGTATAAACTTTTTTTTCGATATTTACTACAGCTTTTTTTAGAAGTCCCGATTTTTGTAGGATTTCTATCTCTGCATCGTCTTTAGAAATATTTAGCTCGCTTAATCCGATTTCAATGGCTTCTTCCACAGTCTTTGCTCTAAATTCCATATTTTCTCCTTTTATTATGCAACAATTTCAGCTTTCTTTTTATCTATATTTTTACTTACCAAATTAAATATTAAGTTAAATAAAGTAGAGAAAAGTGAGCTGATAAAGATATATAATGCAAATGCCGACGAATAGAATAATGAAAATACACCAAACATTATAGGCATTAAATAATTCATAAATTTTTGAGTTTTTTGTGCGGACTTTTGTTGTTCTTTTGTTCCGACAGCGGTGTTTGCTTGAGATGCACCCAAAAGTTTGGCACTTAAAATAGAAGTGATAATAGATAATATTGGTAAAATCAAATAACCATTCCATTTAGCCATATTAAAAAATCCGGTTTTGTTCCAAGCGTTAGCAGCAGGTCCGATTAAAGTTTCGTACCAATTAGGGATATTGGCAATATCCGGACGTGTTGCGTTAAGTGCACCCATACCACTACCCACATATTGCTCCATAGTAGGAATAACCGCGCTCCAAGTATCCGGCATATAAATATTTTTTATCCACAAAAAGCTTTCCGGTTGATATAAGCTTGCTATATACTCGGCAGTCAAAGGAGTACCGCTACTGATAGCAGCGTTATATTCTAATGCAATTTTGTATACAATTTGCTCGTTTTGAACACGTATAAAATCATTAAATCCGCCTAAAACTACAAAGAAAACAACCATTGTTACTATCATAGGAAGACATGAGCCGAACATACTGCCCATTTGTCCTTTTTGAAGTTCCGCTTGTTTTTGTTTTAAAATGTCGGGTTTATTTGCATACTGTTTTTCTAATTTTTCAAGTTGTGGACGTAATCTCTCCATATTTTTGCTTTGTTTACGCATTGAAAATTTTTGCCACATATCCAAAGGTAGCAACGCAATTTTAAATATTAGCGTAAATACAATAACCGTTACACCGAAATTTCCAATACCATTATTTAAAATTTCAATAAATTTTGCAATAAAGTTGGTGTGCTCGGGCATGGCAGAGAGTAAAGATATAAAATCCATCATAATAGCCACTTAGCTTTTCCTTTATAGTTATTTTTTACCGGGTCAAATCCACCTTTGCTGAAAGGGTTGCATCTTAAAATACGATATGCCCCCAAAATAATGCCGCTAACAACTCCTCTTTTGTTAATTGCTTGTTGCATATAGGCCGAACAAGACGGAGTATATCTACAGTTATTGGGCAATAGAGGATTAAGACAATATTTATAATACTTAACCGGTGCAATAAATGCTTTTTTAATTATTTTCATTTTTTTATTTTATAATCAAATATTAAATTGTAATAAATGATTTTGCTTTCAAAATTTGTTGATTTTTAGCTAAAATCTTAAAAGATAATAAAAAATTAAACGATATTATTTAAATCTTGCTTGTTTTCTACTAAATTTGCCTTTAAAAGCAAGTGTTTTATAGATGACAATAGTTCGTGATAGTCACAATCCGCAGCATTTTGTCTTGCAATAATCATATAGTTAAAATGCGTATTCAAATAAGGTATTAAAAGCCTAAAACCCTCTCGAAGTCTACGTTTAACTTTGTTACGGACAACGGCTTTACCCAATTTTTTACTTACGGAAAACCCAACTTTCAAATTAAATTTCGTTGGAGCAACAATCAATACAAGATTGGTATTTGCATAAGATTTGCCGTGCTTATGGATATATTCAAAGGATTTTGAAGATTTTAACCTGTAAACTTTATTCATTTATCCTCCAAAGCAGCGTATGCAAATAAATAATGCAGAAATATTTTAAAACAAATAAAATAAATCGCGTTTTTACAATTAACAATTTATCAAAAAAGGCTGAAAAATCAGCCTAAAATGATGAAATCGTTCATCCTTTAAGGCAGTTTGCCTTAAGATTATGCAGAAAGTCTGGCTCTGCCCTTGTTTCTTCTTCTTTTGATTACATTACGACCGGAAGCAGATGCCATTCTTTTTCTGAAGCCGTGAACTTTGCTTCTTTGTCTTTTTTTAGGTTGATAAGTTCTTTTCATATTTCTATCCTCACTTTTGTTATAATCTAATTGGTGGATGTAATTAGTTGCAAATAAGTGCCAAAATTTAAATTTTAAATATTGTTTATTTAACATCAAAATTACACAATTTCGATATTATTATATATTAAAAAAAAAGTTAAGTCAACCGATTAAAGATAATTTTATATATTAATATTATTAAAAAACAAAAAACATAAACAAGAAAAAGCAGCAGTGAATGTGTAATACATTTTCAACTCTGCGGAGGCGCTGGCGATGAAATATGCTGAGAAACTTAACAAAAACAGTAATAATTAGAAGATTATTTATAAATTTGTACATAAAATAAGTTTAATAATGAAACAGCTAATACCAAAATTGTAAAAGCAAAGATATATTGAACTAAAAAGGTGCAAATATATTTGAAATACAATTTGAACTGAAAATGCAGAAGATAGTTTTTTAAATGAAAACAGTTAATTAATTTGAGTATAAGCTCTACAAATATTATATTCGTACAATTTTTGCAATAAATGTAATATTTGTAATGAAAGAAAAGCAAAATAAAGCATAAAAACGTGGGAAAGTAGAGAAAATTACAAAAAAAACACGAAAAAACATAACAAGAAAGGGCAAAAAATAATAAAAAAACCTGTAAAAACGCATAGGAAAGAAAATAAGCAAAAAAAGCAAAAAAATGTTTCACAAAACCCGTGAAACATACATTTTTAAAATATCGGACAAAGGAAAATTTTAACAAAAATAATAGAAGTTTATTATAAAAAGAAGAAAAATAATTGCTAAAAAATGCTAATTTATTAACAATTAAGCCATACTTAGTCTAAAAAAGTTTCACGATAAACAAAATTTTATTCCACAAAAACTAAATAAAATAACATGGCAATTTAGTCGCTAAAAAATAGAAAAAAACGAATAAAAATTGAGTAATAATGAAAAAATCTATTGATAGCACTAAGGAATTAACAAAGAAAGATTGTAATGCTGGACAAATACAAGTATCAATATAAAAAATACTTCCAAAAATACTTATAGTCATAAAAACAACCCTGTTTGCACAAAAACATCTGATATTTGTAGTGCAAAAAGAAAAAAGTTGTAATAATTACAATAAAAAAATAACTTTAAGTTATACAATAAAACTAGCGGTGTTTCACGTGAAACAAAAAGCACGTTTATTTAAAGAGAAAACATTTTTTTGCGATGATTGAGGCTCTGCTTGTTGTGGCCAGTTGTGTCTTTAAAGCTCCAATAAAATATTTCTTGCAATTGTTGCTAGTGTTTTTTTTGTTTGTTGATGTGTTATTGTTTTATAATGTATATTTGTGCATTGGTTGCTTGAGTGCGTTGTTTGAATGAATTTTTTGTGGTTTGGTGTGAGATGATGGTGTTGGATTTGATTTTTTTGTAAAACAAAGAGTTTTATGTTTCACATGAAACATTTGTGCTAATATAAAGTATTATATCGTACGTTTGTTTTTATGGGTAGTATGCTGATGAAAAATTTTGATTCCATGCAGTTTGTTTTGTGTGACAAGTTAACAATAAAAGCGATTTGTTTTTATATATGGTATAAATAGTGTTTGCTTTTTAGTGGGTAATGTAAGATTGTGTTTGGTAATCGGTTAAATATTTTTTTTGTTATGTGAAATGTTGGTTTCTTGTTTGTAGCATTGTTTGTGTTGTGTTTATATATAGTGCTTGTTTATTATCTGAGAATAAAGTATTTGGTTTGCCGTCTATATTTGTAAGGGTGGTTTTAATATGATTAATATATTGTATTAGTTGTGAGTTTTTATAAAGTGCTGCTTATTATTTCTCTTAAATATCGTCACTTTTTCGTATTTGTTTACGTATAAATCGTGTGATTTGTATAATTTTGATTGTGATATATTTATATGGAACGCAGTTTGTGTGGTGCTCGAGTGTTGGTTTTAAATGTAGCATAGTGCCAAATGTTTACTTATGTTTAATGTTTTGCTGTAGTATAAAAAGACGTAAAATTGGCTGTTTTTGAAGAATGGATTTGGGGCGAATTTTTTTTGTGTGTATGTTATAAACGATTTGATGGTGTGTTTAAATTTTTGTTGCGCAGTTTGTTGGGTGTGGTATTAAAATTTGTCGGTAATATTGTGTTGGAATAACTTGATAAAACACTTTTTATTCTTTTTCTTGTTCTTGGTATTGTGTAAAGCAATTAAAGTGTATTTGTGATTGGAATGTTGTTTTTGTCATATAAAAGGTAAGGGTGTTTATTTTGTTAATTAGAATAATTTTTATGCGATAAAGTATCGTTATATAACTAATAGTTATGTTTCACATGAAACATTGTTTATTAATACTTTGAATTTTGTGTTTTTAATCCTAAGATGTGTGTCTTTAGTAGTTGTACAGGTGGATAATTGCCTGTGCATAATTAATTGGGTTCTTTATTATTTTTTACATTCATTTTTTTGAATTGTGTAAATGTTTTTTAATATGAAATCTATTAAAGATACGCATTTTTTATTGTTTTGTTGCTAGAGGTCCATTTTTTTCTAGTTTGTATTGTTTTTAATTAGTTCTGTCGTTGGATGGTTAGTTTTATGCTAAATAGTGGTTGTATTTGTAAATATGTTGGAGTATATTTGAATGATTGGATTGCTGTACGAACATGAGAGGCGTTTTGTGTTTTGTGTGGCGAGTTTATTATTTTATGTAGCTATAATTATAAAGTTTTATATTTTTAATCAGTGTGTCGCTGCGTTATCATTTGTAAATATATCTGCGAGGTGCTTTTTTTTGTTTTAAGGCAGTGTTTTGCTTGGTAATTAGATTTTTTAAAGTAGTATAGTAATGATTACTGTAGTTTATATTGGAAATGTACATAATTATTTGATAACGTATTAATAATTAGCAAATAAGAACGCAAGGATTATTGGTAACTGTATAAGATATTTTATTAGTTATATAAAGAAGATTTTGTATAACATATTGTTATGTTTCATGTGAAACATTTGTAAAAAAATGACTTTAATGTACTCAAATACATTGAATAATATAGTTTGACAAATGATTTTAAAGTAAATTAATAAAAATGTTGCTTTAAGGCGGCCAATATCATAAAAACATTACAAAACTAATTGCGTATAATAAAGTTATTAAAGGAGCAGCGTTTAGAGTGTAACAGTGCAAAATCAAAAATGTATATCATTTATGCAATATTTGCTAATTTTACTACTATTAGCGGGTAATATTGTTGAAAAACAAGTATTATGTGCTTTATTTTGCTTTTTTTATCCACATTCTATGCTGAGAAATGAGAATAAAAATTAAATATAATAACTATAAGTTATAAAACGCTAGTTTATATGTAATATTTTTTACATAAAAATGTGGATAACTTAGGCAAAATGTGGATAACTAGCCTGATTTTAACGTGTTTATCCACAATTTAGCCAATTTATCCTCATAAATAAAGAAATTTTAATATTACACATAGTAGATTGTAAAAAATACTTAAATTTTAATTTTATAAATTGAAAAATTTATGAAAAATATATTTCAATTATTGAAAAAATATAAATTAAATTTTTTACTTATAATTGTTTAGGTTATGGTTCAGCTCACGCTACTTGGTTTGACTTTTTTTAGTTTTATGTGTATAATTGTATCAATAGTGAGGTGCTTATGAAAAATGTTAAAAGAATAGGTATGGTTGTTGCTTTAATTGAAGAACAGGAATATGTGATAAAAAATTTTGGAAAACCTATAAAAAAATATGAATTTGGGCAGATAAAAGTAACAGAATTTAATTATAATGGTTGTAAATTGTTTATGGCGGATAGTGGTGTAGGAGAAATCTCTGCTACTTTATCAACACAAATGCTTATTTTACAGTTTAATGTAGATGTGATATTGAATTTTGGCGTTGTTGGTAGCTTGTCTTCCGATTTAAATTGCGGAGGAGTGGTGTATGTTGGAGAAATTGTCCACCACGATTTTACCACAAGCTATAAAAACAAGGATATGGCAGGCAAATATTTATTCCAAATGGATAGTTTTGTATTCGAAGCAGATAAAAATATGATTGAAATCGCACAAAAGGTAATCGGCGAGAAAAAGGTAGTTCGTATTGTATCCGGAGATAAATTTGTCGACGATAACGATTTAAGAGATTGGCTTATAAACCATTTTGGAGGGGAAATCTGTGATATGGAGAGCGCAGGTATTTATTTTGCATGCCGTAACCATGGCGTACCATTTTTAATGATAAAAGCTGTATCCGATAGTGCAGATGAAAATGCAAATGAAGATTTTAGTGCAACTATTGATGCCGGTGTAACTTTTTATGTCGATGCAATAAAAAAATTGCTTGATTATCTATGCTAATGTGTTATAAATAAAAGTTATATCGCCTGGCTTAAAGTGCAGTTGTTTTCATTTGTAAAACTATTAATTATAATCACTGATGGTTAGTTTGATAATTGTTTAATATTTTGTTATTTATTCGAGATATATTATAGTTTGTATAACTTAACTTTATAAATATATATAGGAATTTGTGCAATTAAATAATAAGCTTAAATCATATATAGGAATATTTTATTTATATCAATATTTAAATGTTTAAAAATAGTTAATTGAGAGAATAAGTTGTATAAAAAGCTTAATTATTACAGATTGTTTTAAACAGCTGAAGATTATATTTTTTAAGTAAGGAAATTATATTTCTAACTTGATAGAATAAAATAGGAATGTCAAAAGTTATGTATAACACATAGTTATTGTAAATTTATAAATTAATAAATCAAAGTCTAAAAATATACATAATACAAAATTACGCCCTTTGCTTAAATGTGAAGGGTAAATTTTTTTGCATAAAAAATATAAAAGTAAAATATATTAAATTAGTAGAAGTATAAAAACTTATTAAAAAAGTTTTATGTATATAAAAAAGTTTTAGGTTTATAAAACTAGTAATAGAATTTTAAGGAGGCTTGACTATGGATATAGAACAAAAAGTTGCAAAAAAGCATATTGTCAATATAGTTTATGGAGAAAGTGTTGAGATAAGAGGTATAGTTTGTGCTCTTGAGTACGATGAAAATATTGCAATATTTAAACTTGTAGACAATGTGCTTACAATACATGGCAGCGGTTTTGATATTAAGGCTTTGGATATTGACAGTGGCGTTGCGGTAGTAAGTGGTACTGTAAGTAGTTTAGAGTATTCCAAATCAAGGGAAAAACAAGGCTTTTTTAAGAGAATAATGAAATGACAAATATTGCAAACAAACAGCTTTTCGAGCTTGGTATTTTAGTTATAGCTGCAATAATATATATTGCAACTCATTTTTTATGCAGCGGGCTTGCTATACTAATCAGCGGTCAAAAAACAGGGGTAATCCGCGGTTTTGTTCAAGGAATTTTGCTAGTATCAATTTTTGCTATTAGCATAATATTCTTTTTTAATGGTAAAATAAAAATCTATCACATTATAACTTATGCGGGGATAGTTTTTGGATTGATGTCAGTTATAAAACTACTAGGAAATAAAATACATTTAAAAAAGAAAAAATAAAACCCAAAGTCGAATAAAAAACACTCTGAAAATCGGAGTGTTTTTCTGTTATAATAGTCGTTGAAAAGTTGTATTCTATGATAATAAAATTTGATATATACTTTAAATTGTTTTGATATATCTTTTTTTTATGTTATAATAAAATCATAAAATTGTTATAAAAATTAATTACGGAGCATGCTATGGACAAGTTATTTGGTATAATCGATATTGGCAGCAATTCAATAAGGTTAATGATTAGTGATGGAAAAAAATCGTTAAAAAAATATGTAGAAACTACTAAGCTTGCTGACGGACTTGCCAAAACCGGGATTTTGCAAAATGCGGCAATGGAAAGGAGTTTGTTTGCGATACAAAAATTTGTGGAAATAGCGAAAGAATATAACGCGGAAATTCATATTTTTGCAACCGAAGCGGTAAGGAGTGCGAAAAACAGTAGCGTATTTACGTCCGACATTAAACGGTTAACGGATAAAGAAGTTGATGTAGTATGTGGCGATATGGAAGCAAAACTTGGCTTTACAGGAGCATCGGAGGGGCAAAATGTTTGTGTAGTTGATATCGGTGGGGCTAGTACGGAAATTGTTTGCGGAGATAATGGCAATATTATATATGGAAAAAGTGTGCCTATCGGAGCAGTAAGACTCCGTGATAATTGTGGCGAAGACGAAGATAAATTGCAAACGTATATTGCCGAAAACTTGAAGCACTACGGAACTGTTCCAACAATGGATAAGCTTGTTGCTATCGGAGGAACGGCATCGACATTGGTTAGCGTTCTATTGCAAATGGAAGAATATAATTCAAATTTGGTGCATAACTATAAGTTGTGCAAAAAAGATATTGAAAAGATTTATAATCAAATAAAAAATACAGCTCCCAAAGAGCGCAGCAGAATAAAAGGTTTGGTGGCAGGAAGAAGAGATATCATTGTAGGTGCAGCATTTGAATTGATAAAAATAATGGAAATGCTAGGTTTCGAATATTTATTTGTCAGCGAAAAAGATAATTTGGAAGGGTATTTAATGTTAAACAAAGACAAATGGCAATAAAATAATTGACAAATTAACTGTAATCATATAAGAAATCACATAACAATAAGTTATATACACTATAATTCAGTTAAACAAAAAATGTTTTATATAAAAGATATTGTTTAAACAGGTATAATAGTTTAATTTTAGGCATATAATGTTACTACGATAAATTTTATAAGTGATAATTCGTTTTAGTAACGATTTTCGCAGGGTTTTTATCAAAATATTTAAATAGACAATTAAATAACACCGCTAAAAATATATTTTAAAATGCCGATTATAATAAAAAAATAATTTTTTGTTGTAAAAATCCTTGACAAAAGGTATAAAATAATGTATTATAATCAAGCATATAGTGCTAATTCATTGGCATACTGACGCAGGATGGAGCAGTTGGTAGCTCGTCGGGCTCATAACCCGAAGGTCGTTGGTTCGAATCCAGCTCCTGCAACCATTATATTTTAGCGGTGTTGTTTATTGATTTTTTCAATAGGCAGGAGAGCAAAGACAACCAGATTGCAAAAACAGTTTAGCGATGTTAATTTGCAATCATTATATTATGGCGGTGTAGCTTAGTTGGTTATAGCGTTCGGTTCATACCCGAAAGGTCATAGGTTCGAATCCCATCACCGCCACCACTCATTGTGGCCCCATGGTCAAGCGGTTAAGACATCACCCTTTCACGGTGGAATCAGGAGTTCGATTCTCCTTGGGGTCACCACTCTAAAAAACTAATCCCGATAAATAAGAGATTAGTTTTTATAATTAATACAATATTTATCTTGCAAGCAAGATAAAAAACGGAAGCTTAGCTCAGTTGGGAGAGCATCTGCCTTACAAGCAGAGGGTCATAGGTTCGAGCCCTATAGTTTCCACCAACATGGCCTGTTGGTCAAGCGGTTAAGACGCAGCCCTCTCACGGCTGAATCGGGAGTTCGATTCTCCCACGGGTCACCACAAGAAAATAAGACGAACTCTTTATCTGGTAAGGAATTCGTCTTATTTTTTATGAATGATTGTTTTGGGATAAGGTTACATTTGCAAAGCTAATAAAATTTTTGATAATTAATTGTATTTTTAACAAGCCTTAATATAACAATTTTTTGATACAATAATGCAAAAGAATTTGTCATAAAACTATTGAAGAAAAAAATCATGCCTTACAATATAGTTATAAAAATTATATGGAGATGTAAAATGCTAGCTGAGTGGACAAGTAAATGGATTAAAGTTCTTGACAAATTTAACGATATTGTAATTGATGATTTTGATTATAAAAATGGAATACAAGGGCAATAACAATGAAACATTGCGTGAAGTGTATAGCTATCAATCAATGCTGGTTTTTAGATGAAGAAGGAAAGAAGCCTGAAGAGGTAAATTATGGAATAGAAGAAATTATAAAAGATACAAAAAATAAAATAGGGCTATATCAATATAATTGTCATTGCAAAAAAATAGATATTCCAAAGCCAAAAGAATCAGATATTAAATTAATTATACATCAAGGGAAAATAGATTGGTTGTTTAAAGATAAATCGGGATGGATAAAAGCAATGGGGCACGAACCAAACAACGATTTTTTGGAATATTTGAAAAATCAAATTAGAACAAGTTATACATTGGGGAAATATTATATCATGAAAATTGATAATCATGGCGTTGCTATAGGTATTCAACTAATTATAAATGGTGCAAGAGAAAAAAGCGGAAAAACATATGTCCTTAGTTCTGGGTGGATGGTTTTTTCAAATGGAAAATTAAAAAGCAATACATTGATAGCAGGATGGTGGGAAAATGAAATTGTTTGATAAAGTAAAAGTATTAGTTTCAAGAGAACAATATAAGGAAAGAAAAATTTATGAAGGAATGATTGGGACAATTATCGATGCTGAAATTAGGGGAAGAACATTCAATGTGATATTTACTGACCCTACGCCCTTTACAGAAGAAACCATGTATTCAATTAAACCAGACATCATTTGTGCAATACATATAAAAGATTTGAAAATTGTCGAAGAGAGCAATTGCACAGATGAATATTTGTTGGAAAATTTGCCAAAACAAAATCCTAAATGGTTTTGCAAGGTTGAGAATGGATATATAGTAAATTTGCTAGGCGAAAAACTAAATAAAATTCCTTACGATTATGACAGTTAATAAAATTGAAACAATATGTTTGACCACTATCTTGTGTTGCATGTGATAGTGGTTTTCTCTTTTATAAATTGAAAAAAACAACAATACCCTCGATTTTCATCGGGATTATCTTGAATTTTGGTAAATTTCTAAAATCTTATAAATAACCTAAATTCATTCAATCTTGGTTTTGCATGTTCTGCACATATTGGATATGGAACATTGCAGTCATTTTCTTATCAAAGTTTTTTAGTTAGTTGGTATGAAAGTGACCATATTCCAACAATTACCGCGCATAATAATAAAAGGTATTGCAATATATTTTTAAATGTGATATAATATATTATAGTGTATAGTAGAAAGGTTGCGGTAGGCAATCTTAAGCAAATTCGAATACGCGGAAACATGGAGGATTTAAAATGTTTTGGGAACAATTAAGGCTAATAGGACAGATATATTTTGTCCTAGGATGTGTAGCGTCTGCTTTGTTGCTGATACAATTTATATTGTTGTTGATAGGGTTTTCAGGAGACGGAGATATAGATATCGGCGGAGACGGCGGACCTGATTTTGACGGAGATGCTGATGGTGGCATAGGTATTTTTACTTTGAAAGGCTTGGTAGGTTTCTTCGCTATCGGTGGCTGGGTAGGTGTTGCCTGTGTATTGGGAGGATTGGCAGATGGTTGGACGATAGCTGTATCTATAGTTTGCGGTTTAGTTGCATTTGTGGCTATCGGTTTTGCGTATAAAGCAATACGAAAATTGCAGGCAGACGGAGCTATAGATAACCGTAATGCAATCGGTAAGGTTGCGGAAGTATACTTGAAAATTCCTGCAAAAGGCGAGGGACACGGTAAATTAAGCATTGTATTGCAAGGTAAACTTGTGGAAATGGATGCCGTGACAGATGAGACGGAAGCAATACCAACAGGTAAGGATGTTAAAGTAATAAGTCTTGTAGGCGGTGTTTGCAAAGTAAGTAGTGATTTGAATGTAGAGGTTGCATTGCCTACCATAGAAGAGCCTAAGAAAAAAAGAAGGAAAAAGTAAACAACTGAATACATAAGTCGCAAGACTGTAGTCTGTTGAAATTTAAAATAATATTAAAAACATGTAAAAGCTCTTTTTTACATTGTGAAATTAGAGTATAAAAAAATAGGAGGAAGTAAAATGTTAAGTTTGTTAGCAGCAATGGGAACAGGTGGTGTTATTGCTATCCTTGTTGTAGTAGTTGTGTTGTTGATAGCATCAATTTCTGTATTGTTCTTTGCAAGATACAAAAAGTGTCCGTCAGATAAAGTAATGGTAATTTATGGTAAAATTGCCAAGGAAAAAGACGGTACACAAAATTCGTCAAAATGTATTCATGGTGGCGCAGCATTTATCGTGCCAATGATACAGTCGTATGCTTTTTTGGATTTGACACCTATTTCAATTAGCGTTGATTTAAAAAATGCATTGTCCAGGCAAAATATTCGTATTGATGTACCAAGCCGATTTACTGTAGGTATCAGTACAGAGCCTGCAGTAATGCAAAACGCTGCGGAAAGATTGCTAGGACTTAAGTTAAACGAGATACAAGAACTAGCAAAAGATATTATTTTCGGTCAGTTAAGGTTGGTAATCGCAACAATGAATATTGAGGAAATCAATACCGACCGTGATAAATTTTTGGATGCTATCTCAAGAAACGTTGAGGGAGAGTTGAAAAAAATCGGTTTGAGATTGATTAACGTTAATATGACAGATATATCCGATGAATCAGGTTATATTGAGGCGTTGGGTAAAGAGGCTGCATCAAGGGCTATAAACGAGGCAAAAATATCCGTTGCTGAGGCAGATAAGCATGGTAGCATAGGTGAGGCACAAGCTCAAAGAGATGAGAGAATAAACGTTTCGCAAGCTGAAAGTGAGGCTATTGCGGGCGAAAATAAAGCAAAGGCAGATATTGCTGAGGCTCAAGCAAGACTTAGAGAGAAACAAGCAGAGGCAATGCGTATAGCAGTTGCAGCGGAAAAAATACAAGCCGCTAAAGCGTTAGAAGATGCTTATGCTGCAGAGCAAGAGGCAGAAAAAGCCAGAGCAGAAAAAGAAAAAGCAACTCAAGAGGCGGATGTCATCGTTAAAGTTGAGATTGACAAACGTAAAAAAGAGTTGGAAGCAGAGGCAGAGGCTGAACAAATGCGTAGAAAAGCAAGAGGTGAGGCAGAAGCTATATATGCAAAAATGGAGGCAGAGGCTCGAGGTGTTCAAGCTATGCTAAACGCACAGGCGACAGGTATCAAGAAGATTGTTGAGGCTGCAAACGGCGATGCTGCAAATGCTGTAAGATTAATGGTTGCAGATAAGTTGGAAGAGATAGTTGCTAAACAAGTAGAGGCTATCAAGAATATTAAGATAGACAAAGTTACTGTTTGGGATAGTGGTACTAATGCCGATGGAAAGACCGGTACATCAAACTTTCTTTCGGGTATGATGAAGTCATTACCTCCGTTAACTGAAATGTTTGACATGGCAGGCTTGACATTGCCTGAATTTATCAAACCTAATGCTGTTCCAAAGGCAGAAGAAGTGCCTGCTGAAAAAGTAAAGGAATAATACTTATTAGAAATTTATAGTAATTAAAGACCCCTTGTATCGTAATGGTATAAGGGGTTTTGATATAATTAATTGATTTCAAAGTAGATAAACTATATTAACTGCGGAAAATGTATTGTTAAAAAAATATTTTATGTTTGATAAAATTTAACATAAAAACGAAAATTTATGCTGAAAATCGGGGGTAATTTGTAAAATATTATTTGATTACTTATACAATATAGTTATTATGGTCTAAAAACATTATTTGACAAAATAGAAAAAGTTTATTTTAAAAGCAGTTGTTTTCAGTTTTCATTTAAAGAAAATTAAAAAAATATTTCTTTGTAGTAAAATTTTTTTAAGTAATAAAAATATGAATAATTGAGTATATATTTAACAAAAAATATTAAAAAAGTTGAAAAAAACTGATAATATTGTATTAAACAGCTGTAAGTAGTTGCAAAGATAAAGTA
>OFFL01000616.1_pt1 | contig 36848 bp, 48 predicted proteins | sample 1521391 | NCBI WGS metagenome assembly OFFL01 (sample SAMEA3504082, study PRJEB24116) | mouse gut metagenome | biome: mouse gut; feature: mouse-associated habitat; material: faeces | place: Denmark | collected 2011
TTGCGGATACCCACAGGAAGAACCTGTTAAAGCGCGGGTTCACGGAGCAGCAGATTGAGGAAAACGGCTATAAGAGTACGCCGGTCTTCGGCTATAAGAACCTTACAAAAAAGCTGCTGGCGGCAGGCTGCACCGTGGAAGGCGTTCCGGGATTTTATCAGGACAGGGACGGGGAATGGACCATCCATTTCTCTAACAAATCCTCCGGTTTTCTGGTGCCGGTCCGCAACATGGAGGGTCTGATCGTGGGTGCGCAGATACGCCTTGACCATCCTTATGACGGCAGGAAGTATATCTGGCTCTCCAGCACCAACTACCACAGGGGTACATCCTCCGGAAGCCCCGTCCACCTGGCGGGAAATCCGGGAGAAAAGACAGTATTTGTAACAGAGGGACCGCTAAAAGGCGACCTTGCCCATGCCCTGTCAGGCAGGACTTTTGGATGTGTGCCGGGGGCAAACCAGTACGCAAACCTGCCGCCGTTCTTACAGGCAATGAAGCTGATGGGGACGGAAACAGTCTATGAAGCATATGACATGGATAAGCTGCTAAAGACTGCCTGCGGGGGTGATTACAATGAGAAATGTGTTCATTGTGAGAATTACAGGAAAGACTGGAAACAGCAGGTCATCCCCTGTGAAAAGAAAAGCATCAAGCGTCAGAATATCCAGCGGGGATGCCGCAAGCTCACCCAGATCTGCCGGGAAATGGAACTGTCTGTAAAAACACTTACATGGGACATGGATAGTGACGGCGACTGGGCGGAAAACGTAAAGGGCGTGGATGATTACCTGTATGATCTGGAACAGAAAAAAAGCAATAGTTAATTTGTGCAGAGGATGGTATAATATATAAAAAAGCGTAAGGTGGCTTATGGATCTTGGAAAGGAGAATGGTATGTCAACATTGGAGAAAACGATAAATCTGTTGAACGCCCTGCCGGAAAACCAGATAGAAACGATATATAGCTTTGTGCAGTTCCTCAGTTCACAGCAGACGAAGGAAATGCCTGGAAGTGAAAAACCGCTGGATGATATTTTGGGGAATATCGTAGGTGTGATACCGGATACAGGGAAAACACTGGAGGAATACAGAGAGGAAAGGATGAGGGAACGGTATGAAGCTGTTAATTGATACCAATGTACTTCTGGATATGGTCCTCAAAAGAAATGGGTATGATATTTCCGTGGAACTATTCAGAAAGATCAGGGAACAGGAAGTCCATGCATGTATAACGGCATCTTCTGTAACGGATCTGTTTTATATCATCCGTAAGGAAACACATGACACAGAACGGACATATGTTATCATGGAAAACATCTTCTGTCTGGTGACAGTTCTCTCCGTAACGGAAAAGGACATCCAGGATGCGTTTGGACAGAAATGGAAAGACTTTGAGGACTGTGTGCAATATATGACAGGGCGGAATAACCGGATGGATTACCTTATCACTGTAAACCGGAAAGATTACAAAGATGTTTCCCTGCCTGTCCTGACTCCGGCTGAATGGCTGGGACTGGACAGATAGTATGCAGGGCAATCCATCATAAAGCTAAAATTATTTCAGGGCGGACTTCCATATGGGGTTCCGTCCTTTTTTATGCACATAATATGTAAAATCCCCTGTTTTTTACATAACGCTGTTGGCTTTTACTTACACCATGCGTATAAAACATTAAATAAAAGTAAGGGAGCTGACGTTATGATGTATCAGAAAATTATTGTACCGGTAGACCACGGAAACAGGAACATGAAGACCGAGCATAAAGTATTCACTTCCGGATTCGTGGAGGGGGACTGCAGGCCCGCGCTGGGGGAGTACCTGCATTATGACGGGCGCTACTATGCCCTTGCGGAGCAGAGGATACCTTATATGCGGGACAAGACTGTGGATGACCGTTTCTTCATCCTGACGCTGTTTGCGGTGGCGATGGAAGCGGAGAAGCAGATGCTTGACGCAGAAAGCACCATCCTTCAGGCAGTGTTGCCGGTGGGGCTGCCTCCGAAGCATTATGGCGTACTGTACCGGAAGTTCGAGGATTATTTCAGGGGCAGGGGCATCCAGAAGTTCACCTACAAGGGCATCCCTTATAAGGTGGAGATTACCGATGCGGTTGCCTTCCCGCAGGATTATGCTGCAGCCATGACCGTCTACCAGAGGATAGCGGAATTCAACAAGGTCATTACAGTGGATATCGGGGGCTTCACGCTGGATTACCTCCTGATCCGGGGCGGCAGGCCGGATCTGGGGGTATGCGACTCGCTGGAGAAGGGCGTCATCAAGCTGTACAATGACGTGGCCTCCCGCATCAATTCCGAGAAGGACATCCTGCTGGACGACACGGACATCGACCGGATCATCCGGGGAGAGAGGACGGACTATGACGGGGAGGTCCTGCGCATCGTTGGGGACATGACCAGGACTTTCGTGGACGACATCCTGGGGACGCTCCGGGAGCGGGGGCTTGACTTAAAGACAAGCTGCGTGGTGTTCATCGGCGGCGGGGCTATGCTGCTTAAGAAATATCTGGAAAGCTCGGACAAGATCGGGCGCAGCATCTTCGTGGAGGACATCTGCGCCAATGCGAAGGGCTACGGCCTGCTCTACCAGATACAGAGGAAAGGCAGGTAACTGCCATGGGGAAAAAGAACGCATTTGTGACCACCATAGGGTTCAACAGAAACGATCCAGCCCATGTGCAGGTGGCGGAGTTCCTGAACAGTATGGAACGGGGGAAGGCGCAGTACATCGTCAATGCGGTGTTGGCATACCAGAACGGGGCACAGGCCGGGGATATGCCCCATGCAGGGCAGGCGGTGGACTATGAGAGGATACGGCAGTTTGTGCTGCAGGTGATCCGGGAGCATGAAAGGCAGGAGGCGCCTCACACAGATATGGCGGAAGAGCCGGCCAGAGCGGATGCTGCAGAGGAAAGGGAGGGAGCTTCTTTTGGGTTTGACGAGGATGCTTTAAGCGGCATCATGTCATCACTGGAGGCGTTCAAGAGGTAAGGGAAAGGGAGCCTGCAGGACATTCTTCATTGCCCCGGCTCCCTTTTCCCAAGCAGCTCGTCAGTGGATATGTTAAAATATTCGGAGAGGATCGCCACCTCATAGTCCGGGACGAAGCGGCTGCCCTGTTCGATCCGCAGGATGGTCAGGTCGCTGCACTCCATGCCCAGGAGCTGGAGCCTGCCTGCGAGGGCGGCCTGGGAAAGCCCCTGGGCGGTGCGGAGCTGCTTCACTTTCGGTCCTATGATGTTTTTGGATGTACCGTTCCAGTAGATTTTCATAAATAAATTCCCTTCTAAAGATGAAGTATATGAATTGATTTTACCGAAATGGAGTGATAATATACTTCTAAAGATGAAGTGAGGCGAAACAGGGGAGAGATATTTAGGAAAAAGGGGAATACTGGAATGTGGGAAAGATATGGCAAAGGAGATTTTTACAATGAGTGATGTATGGTTAAAGATGGCCCGGTTCCTGGGCAGCTTAAACGGGGAGGATATAAACAGGGAAAGCTATGTGCGTACCCCGGAATATGAAAATGCACTGGAGGCGTGGAAGGAAACAGAGCAGGGATGGGAGGCATTTCTGGAAACCTTGCCGGAAGGACAACGGGAGAAGGTGGAAGAAATGAAGGAGTGCCTGGAGGACTTTGCATCCGCCCAGGAGAAGCGTGCCTATATGCAGGGATATGCAGACTGCATACAGGTGCTGTTCCACATGGGGCTTCTGAAGGAGAATGAGGGGCTTAAATGGGCGGAGAAGATGGAGCTGAGGTAACAGGAAGTGGTTTTGAATGTCAGAAAGGGTTGGACTGGGGAATCAGCGTTCTCCAGTCTTTTCAGTTACAGGACTCCTTCTTTGGTCTTTTTCCTGTTTTTCGGGGAAAAAATCTGTATATCAGGAAATTCTTTTTCTAAAAAAAGTAAATCATGTATAATGACCATAAAGAATGCCAGCAGTTAAGAATTGTTAAGATTCCGGTTAAAGACAGTTAAGATTCTGAGTGATATGATATAGCAAATAATAAATTTGTATTTCAGCTGAAAGCAATATGGAGGATAGAATATATGGAAAGGAACGCAAATGCTGTAATCAGTACAAATAAATTGTGTAAGAGCTATATGAATGGGGAAGTTCCCCAGCATGTGATCAAAAACATGGATATCCAGATATATTACAGAGATTTTACTGTTTTTATGGGGGCTTCCGGTTCTGGAAAGTCCACACTGCTCCATATCCTGTCGGGAATGGACAGGGCAAGCATGGGGGAAGTTTATTTTAAGGATACCAATTTCTCAAAATATTCAGAGAAGCAGTTGGCACAGTTCAGGAAGAAAAACTGTGGATTTGTTTTCCAGCAGGTCTGCTTAATTGGCAGTATGAGTCTCATGGACAATGTGCTTGTGAGCGGGCTGCTTGTAGAGAAGAACAAAAAGCAGGTGGCGGAGCGGGGAAGAAAATTGTTTGCAGAAGTAGGGCTTACTGAAAAGGAGTGGGGGAAATATCCTTCGCAGATTTCGGGAGGTCAGATGGGAAGGGCAGGCATCGTAAGGGCGCTGATCAACAATCCGGAAGTCGTATTTGCGGATGAACCTACGGGGGCGCTTGATTCTGCTTCCGGGAAAGCTGTCCTGGATCTTCTGACAGAGTTTAACCGGAAAGGGCAGACGACTATCATGGTAACCCATGACCTGAAATCAGCATTGCGTGGAAACCGTATCCTGTATCTGCGGGACGGGAGGATAAACGGGGAATGCTCTTTAGGGGCTTATCAGGGTGAAAAGGAACCGGGCTTTGAAGAGAGAAAAGCAAAGCTGCTCCATTTTCTGGAAGAAATGGGGTGGTAGATATGTTTTTGCTGATAAGATCAAACTTAAAAAAGAGTGGTAAAACGTCATTTGCGTTTTTCCTTTTGCTCATGGCAACGATGCTTCTGTCCTATACCGGCAGCCAGATGACGGAGGGATTTAGGCGGCTGTATCAGGAAAAGGCAGCGGAGACGAACAGTGCTGATTTTGCGGCGGTCCTGCCCCGTGGTTTTTGTGAAAAATACGGGGAAGAGATTGAGGGCTTCCGGAAAGCAGAGGAAGAAATAATTGATATGGAAATGGTGGATGCCGTGTTGCTTCGGAGTATGGATATTCAGGCAGGAACCGGGGAGCCGGTAAATGGGAGCTGGATGTTTAGGAATGCTGACAGGCAGGGATATCTATCTTCCCTTAAAATAGTGGAGCGTTTGGAGCAGGTGCCGGAAAATGGAATCTATGTACCTTATGTGTGTAAGACATTCTTTGGTTTTGAGATTGGTGATGTGTTTAGCATTTCATCCGAAGAATGGCAGGATTCTTATATCATTGCAGGTTTTACGGAGGATGTGCTTTTTGGAAGCCGGTCAAATATTGCTTTCGATCTGCCAAGAGAAGCGTTCCTTTCTTTGGGGGAAAGGGCAGGGACAGACTGCGATGCGGTAGTAGTGATGATGAAGACGGAAGGGGATGTAAGCGGGCTGTCAAATCGGTTTACAGAATTTGTAGCCGGAAAATCTGACGGGGATATATTTTATAATACTTCGGATATTGAATATGCCGAAGCCAGCCGGAGCAATAACTTAAGTATATATGTGGCAGTCATAAATGCAGCCTCCGTTATGGGAATCGCAGCCTGCTTTATGGTGATTGCGTTCCATATGCGGAATATCTTGGATAAGGACTTAAAGGAACTTGGGACATTGAAAGCAGTGGGTTACAGGGGCGGTCAGATTGTATTGTCCTATGCGTTACAGTTCCTGTTTCTTGGATCGCTTGGCGGTATGGCTGGTGTGGGAATTTCACAGTGCATCATGCCGATGGTGATAAAGAGTATAGCGACGGATATTGGTTTTGTATGGAACGCTGTATTTTTGGGGTTTGAAGCAGGGAAGAACCTTATGGTTATTTTGCTGGCGACTGTGGCGGTAACAGTGTTTTTGTCAAAAGGGATATTCAGGTTAAGACCTGTGGAAGCCATTCAGGAAAGGGAAAAAGTGGTTCCTGGCAGAAAAAGCAGGATGGACATAGAAAAAACACCTTTCCCGGTAAACCTGTCCGTTATAATTAAGATGATAAGTTTTGAGAGGGCAAGGAGCATACTGACAGGCATTGTCGTATCTGTTTTAATGTGTGTTGCCGGGTTTGCAGTAATCCTGTATGCAAGGTTGGTCAATGATAAGGGAGGGCTGCTGCAGGTAACGGGTGCGGAAGTTTATTCTGTAAATGTCCAGCCAGACAGACCGGAGGATGCAGCAGAGATAGCTAAGGAACTGGAGGGAGAGGGCGTCCGTAAGGTCATGATGGCTGTTGAGCCGGGAAGTTCAAGACTTCTGTGTGATAATAGGGTATATGCGGCGTTAGGCGTGTATAGTGATTATGAGGTATTGGAAAATCCCTCGATATATGCAGGGCGATATCCGAAACATGAAAATGAAACTGCTATTTCAGGGAATCTGGCGCAGGCGCTCGGAAAGAATATCGGTGATACTGTAGAAGTGTCCCAGCTCTTTCAGGAAGATGCAGGGGAAGGGACATTCCTGATCGTCGGCCTTACGCAAGGCACCTATACAGGAGGGATGGATATCTACCTTACTATGGAAGGGCTGAATCTGATTGATTCTACAGCACAGTGGCAGACAGTGCATGTCTATCTGGAGGAGGGAATTGACGCAGAGGAATACTGCCGAAACCTTAAAGACTGTTTTTCAGACCGGCTTTCCTATGTGGGGGAGTTTGAACAGGTGTTTTATTCCCAGCTTGCCCCAATCATAAACAGTGTGTCCGGCGTGGTGTTCTTTATTATGGCTGTCATGTTCCTGCTCATTGTCATTATGGGGTATTTTGTAACAAATTCCATTTTATTGACACGCAAAAGGGATTTTGGGATAATGAAGGCGCTGGGGTATTCCAACGGACAGATTATATCCCAGACAGTGGTGACATTTATGCTGTATATCGCAGGGGGCAGCCTGCTGGGAAGCATCTTCCTGTATTTTGGCTCTAATGCAGTGATGACAGGGCTTTTTCATGGAATGGGAGTTTATCGGATTTCTTTCCGTTTTCCCATAGTGTGGATTGCAGCGCTTATCTTGTGCATGGAAGCGGCAGGATGCCTGACAGCGTTTATTTCAGCATGGAAAGTCAGGAAGATTGTCCCTTGTACTCTCATAAAGGCAGAGTAGCGTGGGTAAAAGGAAGGAAGCGGATAAATTGGTATATGATTGTCTGATGATAGAAGACGAGGCACCATTGGCGGAAAACACCTGTAAATATTTGAGCCTTTCGGGGATAAAGGTGGCGGCGGTATCGGGTGTGGAGGAATATCGTGAATTTATACGGGAAAATACCGCCCGTATGATTCTGTTGGACATTAACCTGGGGGATGGGTGCGGGTACAACCTGTGCAGGCAGATACGGGAGGAGACACAGGTTCCAATCATCTTTGTAAGCTGCCAGACGGAAGAAGAAAGTATTCTGTTAGGCTTGAATGTGGGCGGCGATGATTTTATTTGCAAGCCCTATTCCCTGCCTATTCTTCTGGCGAAAGTAAAGGCTGTGTTACGGAGGTATTCTGCCGGGGATGACAGGATTATTTCTTTTGGGGAATGTCAGGTGAACATGGAAGAAGAAACTTTATTAAAAAAAGGTGAGCCTGTCCTGCTGAAAAGGATGGAGATGAAGCTATTGCTTTATCTTATCCGAAACAGGAACCGTCTGGTCGGGAAAGAGGAACTTTTTAAGGAAGTGTGGCAGGAGGCTTATGTGGGGGACGGGACACTGAATGTCCACATAAGGAAGCTGCGTGAAAAGGTTGAGGATAACCCTTCCAGCCCAGTCTATATCATTACAGAATATGGGAAAGGCTATATGTTCCGTCTGGCAAAGGAGAATTAAGTGAAGCGCTTTATTGTGATCACCGTCAGTTTATATTTGGCAGCCTGCATTTCATTGTGCTGTATTTTGGCAGCCAGACCGCAGAATAAAATAAAGAATACTGAGGCAAATGACATTATATTTACTGTCAGGGAATACTGGCCGGATGCGGAGCAGGCAGTCAGTATGATGCAGGGGTATGAAACGGACTATTTTGTAACCGATGCCGATGGCCGGCCGGTAGCTGCATCCAGACAGGGGCTGGATACGGATTATGTGTACGATTTCATCCATAAAGATTACAGCGTAGATATTCTGGTGGATGGTAAAATTCAGGGCAGGATTATCTTTATCAATAACGAAGGGGAAGATTTAAAAAGAAAAGTTGAAGTTTGGGCGATATCGTTTCTTGTTGTATTATTTTTGAAAGATGTCCTTGTGTTTTTATATTTAAAGAAGCATGTGTTCGGACCGGTGAGAAAGATGAATGATTTTGCCGGCCAGATAGCAAAAGGGAATCTGGACATTCCGGTGAGCAGAATCGACAGTTCAGCTTTTGGTGCTTTTTCAGAAAGCTTTGACATTATGAGAGAGGAACTGCTTTATGCGAGGAAGAGGGAGCAGGAGGCAGATAAGCAGCGGCGTGAAGTGATCGTTTCTATCAGCCATGATATTAAAAACCCGGTGGCTTCCATTCAGGCGATTGCCGAGTACCAGTCCCTGACGACAGATTCAGAGGAATTGCGTCAGGAGTTTGAGACGATTGCCCGAAAAACGAACCAGATAAGCAGGATGATTGGCAATCTTCACACAACTATGCTAAATGAGCTTGAAAGACTTGAGATAAGAACGGAAGTAACGGAAAGTTCTGCCATAGAGGAAGCATTGCTGCAGGCAGATTTCAGGAAACGTGTAAAGGAGTTTGAGATACCGGAGTGTCTTGTTATGGCTGACAGGGTACGGTTTTTGCAGGTAGTGGACAATATCATCTCTAACAGTTACAAATATGCAGATACGGAGATAGAAGTCCGTTGCGGTTTTGAGGGTGAATTTCTGTGCGTCTGCATAAAAGACTTTGGGAAAGGCGTAAAAAAGGAAGAGGAAATATTCCTTACACAGAAATATTTCAGGGGGCAGAATGCAAAAGAAAAGGAAGGCTCCGGAATGGGTATGTACATCGCAGAGTATCTTGTGAAAGGCATGGGTGGAAGACTGCTTTGCCAATCTGAAGAAAACGCATGGTTTGAAGTTAGGATATGTCTGGCGTTGGCTTCCTGAATTTGATTCTGTGGGTTTCGTAAAAAAATATGTGAGTGAATTTTAAGTAAATATATTTTGTAAAAAGGAGATAGTTATGAGACTGATAAAAAATATCAAAAAACAATTTCTTGCTTTGGCTGTATTAGGTATGATTGTAATCAGCTTGAGCGGCTGCACATACGCTAATAATAAAAACTGGGACGACTTGACAGCAGGAGAAAAGGAAGAACTGCAACAAGAATTTGAAAGTATAAAGGTAGAGCTGGAAGAAGATTTCCCAAGTGATAGTGTGGAGGGCAAATTCACATCATACATTCTTGATAAAGTGGAAGAAGGTATTTCAGATTAAATAATTCCAGCGCACCAGCGGAAAAGAAAAACCAGCAGTTACAAAAAGCCGATAAAGTAGAAAAGGATATGGGAGTAAAGTCTTTCCATGTCCTTTTTGTTAAGTAATATTAACATATTTAGAGAGCGTGTTAGCCGCTTGCTTTTTGCTATTTATCCTCTCCATCAATCAGAAACGCATAGCTGACGCCCAGCACCTCCGATAAGGCCCGCAGCTCAATATCCGTGACATACCGCTTGTTGGTTTCAATGCGGGTGATCACGTTCTTGTCCATGTCATATCCGGCAAGCTGCAGCTTATGGGCAAGGTCACGCTGGGAAAGGTTCTGCTGTTTCCTTAACTCGATAAGGCGACTGCTGATCAGGTTCTTTTCGCCGGATGTAGTCCTTGGTTTTGGCATAGTTGTCCTCCAATCTGTCGAAATGTGTCGAGAAGTTTGTCTCACTTTTTGCACCACCACTATTGATTTTAATGGCATTACATATTAAAATCGGTTGTAAAAGTGAGACAAAAGGAGGATGCGGTATGCAAAAAGAACTGATTTATGATAAGATGAACGGATTTCTGGCAGAGGGGATGGCTTCCATGCCAGAGGGAATTGAAATTGAAGATGAATTTGCCGAGGGGAAAGAGTGCTGCCTTTTGTATGAAGGTGTATATCAGGCAGGGCGGAACCTGTGTGAACGGCTGGGAGAGGACGAGGATAGTGATGTGGAGACCATCCTGAACGGCATGGAGAGGATTACCAGGCTGGTTTCTCTGAAAATGTATGAGTATGGCAGGCGTGAGGCAGGAGCTGTTGTTTGATATGTGTGGCTGTAAAGAACCGGGAAAGGTTTGTCAGGTATCCTTCCCCGGTCTTTTATCTGTCTTTCGGGGAAAAAATCTGTATATCGCAAATCACTTTTTTTAACAGGAGTAAATCATGTATAATATATAATAAAGTATCCCTAATTTTAACAGAAATGAGAAGTAGCTATCTATTAGTAAATGATGTACTTTAGAATGAAGCAAAATGTTCATTACCACATATTCAACCGAATAACAGATTGATGGAGATTATTATGAAAAAAATATTGTTAGTGGAAGATGACCGGACTTTAAGTGAAACGCTGACCCGGCATTTGGATCAAAATGGATATCATACCACATGGGCATACACAAAAGAAGATGCTGTCACGAAGATTAGAAATTTGAAGTTTGATCTTATTTTGCTGGATATTACATTGCCTGACGGTAATGGTTTTGCTGTCTGTGAAGAAATCCGACAGATTTCAATAGATACCAGAATCATTTTTCTTACAGCAAAGGATCTGGAAAACGATATAATAAAAGGTTACAACATGGGAGCTGATGACTATGTGACCAAGCCTTTTTCCCTCCCTGTTTTGCTGAAAAAGATAGCGGCTGTCACAAACCGGATGGAAAAGGAATTTTCCGGGGTAATTTATTCCGATTCCTATCTGCGGATAGATTTTGCCGCTTTAACTGCTTATGCGGCGGACGAACCGATAGAATTAACTCCTTTGGAATTTAAGTTTCTGGAACTGCTGGTAAAAAATCCAGGGCACATAGTTACAAGGGAAAAAATTCTGGACGTGGTATGGGACAGGCGAGGGAATTATGTGGAGGAAACATCTCTTAACAGCATGGTCAGCCGGATCAGGGGGAAAATTGATTCTGCTGCTCACCGATATATTAAGACGGTATATGGCACAGGTTATATGTGGATTGCAGACGAATAAGTAATGAGGAGAAATAAATTGAAGAATAAAAAGTATTTTACAGCTGTTAAATTTTTGTTTTATGGCATCCTGATTATAAACCTGATGCTTATTTTTATCTCGGTTAACAGAAGCAGTATGGTTGTCCTTATCTTCTCACAGATTACTTTCATTTTGTTTATCTGTATAGCCTGGCTTTTAATAAAAAGAACATTTTCGGATTTTTTTACAAACCTGTTTGTCATGATGGATAAGATGATGAACCAGGAAGCTGTCACAACTTATGATGATATTGATGATACCTATATTTCACAGATTTATCATCAGCTGAACCGCTTATATGATGTTCTGCAGATGCAGCAGAGTTCGATAGAAAAGGAAAAAAGTAAAGTACAATCCTTTGTTTCTGATATTTCACATCAGCTAAAGACACCTCTCACTAATCTGCATCTTTTACAGGAAGCATTAAAGCAGCCGGGCATTTTGCGAGAGGAATATCGAGATTGTCTGGAAAAGCAAGGGAAGCAGCTGGACAAAATAGACTTTTTAATACGGGCATTACTAAAAACATCACAACTTGAAAACGGATTGATTCAGATACAGCCAAGGGAGACTTCCATTGGGCAGACGATACTTTCAGCGTTGGAAGGGATACTTGTGCCTGCAGAGAAGAAAGATATAGAGGTGTATTATGATAATACAACAGACTATATTGTCCTGCATGATCCAAAGTGGACAAGTGAGGCACTGTTTAATGTAATGGAAAATGCCATTAAGTATACACCGCAAAACGGAAAACTAACAATACTGCTTAACAGGACAGAAAAGTATATCAAGATTTCAATCAGAGATACCGGTATTGGAATCCCGCCTGCTGATCTGTCCAATATTTTTATAAGATTTTGGCGTGGGAATACAAATATATCAGAGGGAAATGGTATTGGTCTGTATCTGTGCAAACAGATTATTACTCTCCAGCATGGCTACATTTTGGTGAATTCTACTGTTAATTCCGGAAGTGAATTTGAGATTTTTATTCCGCTGTGATTCTGTTAAGATTTCTGCAACATTTCCTCTTTATAATGAAAAATAACAGTGTCGTTCAGACGAATGTGGAAATAATACAGTAGGAGGCAGTTCACTATGCAGATATTGCAGACAAAACATTTAAAAAAATATTATGGGAAAGAACCTAACATCACCTGTGCAGTGGATGATGTGGATTTATCTGTCAATAAAGGAGAATTCGTTGCCATAGTCGGTACTTCCGGCTCTGGTAAATCAACTTTATTACATATGATCGGCGGTCTGGATACCCCGACTTCCGGTTCGGTCATTGTCCATGAGAAAGAGCTTTCCCAAATGAACGATGAGGAACTTACCATTTTCCGCAGACGGAACATAGGGTTTGTTTTTCAGAATTATAATCTGGTTCCGATCTTAAATGTATATGAGAATATCGTCCTGCCTGTGGAGTTGGACGGAGGCATCGTAGACCGGAATTTTGCGGATGAAGTGATTCATGTACTTTCTTTGGAAAATAAATTGAAAAGTATGCCGAACAATCTTTCCGGCGGACAGCAGCAGCGTGTAGCAATCGCAAGAGCGCTGATCACTAAGCCTGCAATCGTCCTTGCCGATGAACCTACAGGTAATCTCGACAGCAAGAGCAGTGCCGATGTATTGGGGCTTTTAAAACTTACAAGTGAGAAATTTAACCAGACTATTGTAATGATTACCCACAATAACGACATTGCCCTTCTTGCGGACCGTATCATCCGCATTGAAGACGGCAGGATTATGGGATAAGGAGGACGGTGCAGTGATTTCTTTATTTACGGCAAGCTCAAATAAGATAATAAACCGTCTGGCAGACAAAAGTATTAGAGCCGACAAGCGCCGCAATATTTTTATCATTATAACGATTGCGTTTGCCTCCTGCCTTATGATGTCACTTGCTCTTTATGTTTTCGGCGGCAGTTACCAGACCAGAAAACTTTACCAGGGACGTTTACAGGCGGCAGTTCTCTATGTGAATCCAGAGCAGTTCACCGCTTTATCAAAAGATGAAACGATTGAGCAGGTGGGATTGTCGCTTGTTATGCCGCTGAAGGAACTGCGGATTGGAAAGGACAGGCTGAGTGTAACATATTATGATGAAGCGGCTTTCCTTCTGTATTCCCATGAATTAACGCAGGGGCGGCTGCCTGAAAAGGAAACAGAAATTGCCATTCCAACATCTTATCTGGAAAAACAGGGGATAGAACCAGCGCTGGGAGAGTCAGTTACCCTTGAATTGGGGCAAAATGTTCCTTCAGAATATACAGTCTGTGGGCTGATAAAGGATGAGAACGCAAGCAATTCATATGAAGTTCTGGTTTCACAGGCACTTTTGGAATCCTATTTTTCGGGTATGGACATTCCTTATTCGGCGCTGATACGGATGTCTGGAAGTGAGACTATGGGAACGGATGAATTAAAACAGTATATCCTTGCCTGTATGGAGCCTTATGGTTTTGGTGAAGCGGATATTGCATTCAGTTCTTCTTACTTTAGTACTTTTGATAACGCATCCAGTAACACGCTTACCACTGTGCTGGTCAGTATTTTGATTATTATTGCCTGCTCTACGGTTGTTTATAGTCTGTTTTATATATCTGTCACAGGGAAGGTAAAGGAGTATGGGCGTTTGCGTGTTGTTGGTATTACCCAGAAACAGATGAAGTATCTTGTGCGTAAGGAAAGCCGGAAACTGTCACTGCTGTCCATTCCTGCAGGTATAGTTAGCGGCAGTATCATTGGATACCTGCTCATTCCCGATGGCTGGTACTTACCGAATACGGTCAGATTTGCAGTTATTACCGCCCTTGTTATGGAAATAACAGTCGGGCTGTCCATACGGAAGCCTGTGCGGATTGCCACATCAGTTTCTCCGGTGGAGGCAGTCAGAATTACGACAACAACAGATGTTGCGAAACTTGGTGACACAAAAAAACTTCACCGGAAGATTACACCTTATACCCTTGCCGGGATTAATTTTTCCCGCAACAGGAAACGGACTGTCCTGACCTTATTTTCTTTGGGATTTACGGGGATTTTCCTCATGTGTGCATCTACCATAATGCTGTCTATAAATCCTGTGGCTATGGCCTACCAGCAATTGTATGGTTATGAATTTGAAGTATCCCTGTCTCCAGCTGGGGATACATTTTCCCCATATGTTCCGGTAGCTGATAAATTACAGCAAAATAATCCGTTAAATCAGGAGCTTTTCACAAAATTAACTGAGGAAGCAATGGTTGGGGATATATTGTCAGTTCAAAGCTGTACTGCAAATATGTTCTTTCCTGATAATGTCAATGTGGAGGATCAGCCTTATTATGATATAGTGGGGCTTTCAAGAGAGTATCTCGAAAGTTATCAGGATGCTTTGTTAAATGGGACATTGGATTACGATAAGCTGGTTGAAGAACATGGAATCATAATAGATGATTCTTCCGGCATGGTGAAATCATTTGCACATTATGAAGCTGTGGTAGGGGATACTGTTCAAATAGAAACTGATGAAGGAGAAAAGATTCCATTTAAGGTAATGGCAACTGTCAATCTGCCGGATAAGCTTTATGAGGGATACTATATTTTTGTACCACAGGATTTACTGAACGTGATCAAAGCTGGCACAACGAATTTTAATTCAAAACTGTTATTCAGTACAGATTTAGCAAATATTTCTCAGGCAGAAGATACCATTTATGAGATTTGTGGCATTAACCCGGAACTGGAAGTCCGGAGCATCAATGAAATGATTTCCTTCCTTGAAGAATCATTAAAAATAGCGATGAGAGCAGCCTATGTACTGGTGGTATTTATCGGTATCTTTGCACTGATTAACCTTATCAATACGCTTATGACTAATTTTGTTTCGAGACAGCAGGAATTTGGTGTTCTGCGTTCTGTCGGGCTGTCTAATAAACAGCTGTCAAAAATGCTGTGGGCAGAATCTTTTCATTATGTATTGGCAACAATGGCTGTTACTTTGACGATCGGGACTATCCTCGGATATATTTTATGCCGGGCATTCAGTCAGATTGGTCTGTTAGGGGAACTGGACTATACATTCCCATTACTGCCTATGTTTATTTTCTTTGCGGCTCTCGTGATGATTGCTTTAGGATATTCTGTACTGGCTATTCGCTATTGTGAAAAAAGGACACTTGCAGAGTATGTGAAAGGAATGGAATAATATGGATATTGCTTTGGAACATGATTTTGTTGGAAAAGCAAGAGAAGCAAAGAGTGGTTGATTGATATGTGGCTGTAAAGGACCGGGGAAGGTTTGTCAGGTATATTCCCCGGTCTTTTATCTGTCTTTCGGGGAAAAAATCTGTACGCCGGGATGAAGTGAATGATATTTAGAGGGGATTATGTTATAGTTAAACTATTTGAAAAATGAAACGGAGGAAAACGCTTTGAAAAGGATAGTGATAACTTTTATAGAATGTATATGCTTTTTCTTAGGGTGGGCAATATTGTCAGCGGTGTTGCCTTTGTCCAATTCGGATAATCCTGCTGTATGGAGATTATGGGCAGAAATCACACCGTTGTTGTCAATTATAGCATTTACATTCATTTTTTTGTTAATTGAAAAGAAAACTATAAAATTACAACTTTTTAATAATCCGGCAAAAGGAATTATGATAGGAATTATAACGGGAATTTTGTGGTTGGGAGTTCCTGTATTTATTATGAAGTTGATGGGAGTTATAGATTTTAGCGGAAAGAATGATATCCCTTTATTTTTCGTATGGGTATTGGCGGCTTTTCTGAATGTTATCATGCAGGAACTGCTTGTGAGGGGCTTACTTTATCAAATTCTGAAACAAAAGCATAATATCGTGGTTTCTACCATAGTAACCACGGCGCTGTTTACATTATTGCATGGAGGCGCATTTGAGGCGGGCGTGGTTCCGGTAGTGAATGTTCTCACAATGAGTCTGCTTATGACGGTTATTTTGGAATATAGCGGTTCTCTTATAGCACCAGCGGTCATGCACTTTATATGGAATGGGATAGGTGCGTTAGTATTAGGTGGTGTGTCGCTGGCAGATGATTACCCGCATCTGCTGAATATGACTTTTTCAGGAAGTGACCTTTTATCTGGCGGGGAATGTAAAATAGAAGGAAGTATTGTTGTTTTGGCAGTTAATGTCATACTGCTTGCAGTATTTATCGGATTACAGAGAAAAAATAGGAATGGCATAGCAGACCATGTATAATAAAAAGGGGTATTGCATTCACACCACAGTACCAATCCCCTAAACATAAAACAGCAAAGGAGGCATGAACCAATGCTTCAGATAGCAGTCTGCGAGGATGAACAGGCGGACAGGGATCACCTCATAGGCATCCTGAAACCGCTTTTAGACAAATACATAGAATCAGAAGAATACCGGATCACAAACTTTATCTCCGGTGGGGAGCTGTTACAGTCGGACGACAGCTTCCACCTGATCTTCATGGATATTATGATGGAGGGCAGGAACGGAATCGAAACAGGACAGGAGCTTTACAGCAGGAACCATTCTGCAAAGATCATATACATCACAAATTTCGGGCAATACTGCATGGATGCAGTGAACACCGTACATGCTTTTGCCTTTTTGGAAAAGCCGGTATCGGCGGCAGCACTGGAGGAACAGCTGCAGGCATTTCTGCGGCAGCATCGGAAAGAAGAAGTGCGGCTGGAGTTTAAGAACGTATCCTATGAGGAAAACGGCGTCCTGTCGGAAAAGCCTGTCCTGTTGCTTCCCGTTGATACGATCCTGTACTTTGAATACATCAAGGCGAAAAAGAAGGTCAAAATCGTGACGGAAAATATGCTGTACGAGTACCCGGATGCCATCAGCGGACTGGAGGAGCGGATGCAGCCTTACGGTTTTGAGACGAGCTGCCGGGGCATCCTTGTAAACCTTAAAAATGTGGCAAAGACAAAGGGATATGAGGTCGTGTTGAAAAACGGTGTGTCAGTGCCGCTGTCACAGAAGCGGGTGGCGCAGTTCAAGGAACGGCTCAACGAATATATCCATAGCAGTGGGGAGTAGGGGCATGGAAAATTTAGTATATCTGTTCAGTTGCTTTCTGTCATGTGTGATCATTGCCGGGCTGATGTTCCAGTTCATGGGTGACCGTTATGGGAAAGCCTTTGGAAATCCGTGGGTTTACCGGATTGCCGCCGCTGCCGCCGTGGTGATCGTAACGCTGGTGAACTTAAAGCATAATACATGGTGGAATATGGGGACAAATTTTCTGGTGTTCGGTATTGTCAGTTTTATCTTTTATGAGGATAAAACTGACAGGAGATACTGGCGGGTGGTGGAATCGGAATGCTTTTTTATCATGATTGCATTGTTTGAGGGCATCGGTGTGTTTGGGATTGACCTTTTGATGGAAAAACTTTCACTTATGCCGGAGGATGTGGTGATCACGGGCAGCATAGAGGTGGCTTTTTCAAAGCTGGTGTTGATCTTCTTTTACTATGCCCTGATGAGACGGCTGTGGAAAAAGGATTACAGGCAGAGCCGGACGCAGATGATTCTTTACCTTGTCATGTTTTTATACAGTGTGGTCAATTTTATCATCCTTGTAACAGCGGTCACAAGGAAAGCAGACTATTTCCTGCTATGTGCAAACCTATGCTGCGTTGTCTTTGCGAACCTATACCTGTTTTATTCCCTGAAAGTGGAGGATGAAAAGAACAGCATGGAGTTCCAGATCGCTATGATGAAACAGCAGGAGAGTATGCAGTTTGAGCATTATGAGAGGCAGCGGGAGAAATACGGAAAATCTATTGAAATCCTCCATGATGTCAGCAAACACATCCGTTCCATTGAGGAGCTGTACCGGGCAGGCGTGACGGACAAGGCAATGGAATACACAAGGCAGATCGGGGGCATCTTAAAGCCCCTTGTGCCGGAGGAATACTCTGACAATCCCATGCTGAACATTCTCCTTGCGGACAGGAAGCAGGCGGCGGAGAGCATGGGCATCCGGTTCGTGGTAAAGGTGGAAAGCACAGGGCTTGGTTTCATAGAGCCGGTGGATGTGACAACGCTCTTTGGGAACCTGCTGGAAAATGCAATGCAGGCTGCCCTGAAGTGCAGCGGGGAGCGCTATATCAAGGTGCATATCAAAAATTATAATGAGATGCTTTCCATTCGCATTGAGAACAGTGTGGAACAGGAAGTGAGGATAAAGAACGGCAGACCAGTAAGTACAGGCGGGAGAGGCACTGGCATCGGCTGTCTGAATGTGCAGCGGTGTGTGGAGAAATATGGTGGCAGTGTCCTCTATAAAAACGGGAACGGGAAATTTTACAGCGACGTGATCCTGAACCGATAGGCGGAAAAGCGTAAACCATAAGGTAGATTTAGGATCAGTTTAGAGCATTTTAGAGAAAAAATATAAAAAAATCTGTACTTCGGGGAAAAAATCTGTACCTCGGGATAAAGTTATAGGGTTTTATGTTCAGATTTCCGATAATAAAAGTGACAGTGCAGTATATGCAGGTGTAGTACATGCACCGAAAATGAAAACGGATTTTAAGAACAGGATCAAGGAGGACAAAATTATGGCAATTACAGGAGTGAACACTTACAACAGTGTGTACGAGAATGTGTACGCAACAAAACAAAAGGAAGAAGCAAAGGGAACTTCCGTAGCGCAGAAAAAAACGGATACCGAAAATAAAGGTGATCTGTTAAATCAGTTGCAGGATAAGTATTCTAATTTTGACATTACGGCGGGCACTTTCTCTAAAAATCAGGTTTCGTCATCAAGTAAAGGTTTTCAAGGAGTTATGGTAAGCTCTGCATATTTGTCAAAGGCAGAAAATGATGAGGCTACAGCGAAAGATTTAGACGAAATGTTAAGCGGGGTAGAGTCTGCATATAACTGGCTGAAAAATGCTTTTGCAAGAGATGGATTGGAATTAGTATCCTGCGGGTACTACATTGACGAAAATGGAAATATGGGTTCTTACTCTGTTGTTGAAAAGAAAAACAGTATGTTTGATGGTCTGACAGAGCAGAGTGAAAAGAGTGCCGACAGGATAAAAGAAAAACAGGAAAAAGCACGAGAACAGAAAAAGGCTGATGAAAAGAAAGCGGAAAAAAAGAAAGCAGAAGAAGATCAGGTAAAATCTTCAAGGGATAAAGTTGTTGTTGTGGCATCCTCAAATGAAGAATTGCTGAAAAAGGCGAAAGACGCAGTAAATGGAACAAATGAAAAAGTGTTGACTAAGGAAGAAAAAGCAGTGGGCAATAACTTTGATTACAGTATATAGTTGCGATGTGTAAGTGAATTCAAATTTGGGGGCATAGGAGGATAATACAATGGCAATAAATGTAAATCAGGATTACAGTCAATTTTTTGTGGGGACGGAGCAGTTAAAAAGCTATGGTTCCAATTCGGCGGCGAAAAAAGATACCTTGGTAAAATATCGGTTCAATACCACGGACGAACACGGCAATAAGGTCATGGATAAAATGAGCCGGGAAGAAACCTTACAAGCCATGAAAGACATCCGGTCCCAATATGGCGATGATGCAATCGTGGAGTTTTCCGGTGACGGAATGGCGGCACTGGTAGAGAGCAGGAAAAGCGGAGGCGGCGCTGACCTTGATAAGATTATGGCCAGGACGCCGGAACAGCGGGTGGTTCCGGAGGATATGATAACACATTTTGAAGGTACATACCGGATCGTTTCCGCAGATGATGAGATTAACAAGCATGTAAGCTGGCATGATACTCTGAGGGAGAAAGTTCCTGATGTATGTGACGAGCTGGATGATCTGATGCAGAATGTCCTTGACCACGCACTTAACCATAGCGGCGACGGTGAAAAATTCGGTACAAAGTTTGTGGAGCTGGTCAAAAAAGCGGAAAAAGCCATATCAGCGTATGATGCAAAAAAGGGAAGTGCTGAGGATATTGCAGTTGATGAAGCAGGAAAGAAAGCTACAGTCGGAGAAACACAGCTATCGGAAAAAGCGCAGACACTTTTGAAAAAACTAAGAGAAACTTATGGAGATATGGATTTCTTTGTGGCAGATTTCAGCAAGGGGGATAATGCAAAAAATATTCTGTCAAAAGCGGGTAAAGAATTTTCCGTCATACTTACTGTTGAAGAACTTGAAAAAATGGCTTCCGATGAAAAGTACGAGAAAGAGTACATGGAGAAAGTGCAGGGCGCACGCCGTATGTCAGAGCAGGTAAACAAGGAATATGGTTTCACATCAGTGTCCGGCGAAGCGGCAGGCAGAACTAAGGTAAATAAAATCGGTATTTCTATCAATGAGGACGGAACAACGACTTTTTTTGCCGAACTGGAAAAGGTAAGCCAGCAGCAGAGGGAACGGATTGAAAGTGCAAGGGAAGAAAAATTTGCCGAGCGTAAAAAGCAGGCGGGGCAGACGGTGATGGTACAGGCAGACAGCATAGAAAAATTGGTAGAGCAGATTAAAAAAGTAAACTGGGATAAGGTAACAGAATAAGAGTGTATATATTTTGGAGGGCGTGCTACGTTTCATATAAATGTGCAAATGCAGTACGCCTTTCCATATGTGACAGATAATAGGGGGTAAAGGCTGTTTGTTGGGGAGGTGGATTCCATGAGCGTATCAGTAAGTGGCTCTATCAGCAGCATAAAAGATGTTACCATTGCAACAACCGGAAAGGGAGAGCCGAACTGGTCTTACATCCCGTCTGCAGGGAAATCTAATAAATCGAAGGCAGAGTTTACCAGTGAAATCAGGGAACTGGCAAAAAAGGCAGCTGTAGCGGGCAGCAAGGCGGAATCAGAGCAGATTTCCAGACAGGTTCTCCAGTTAAGGGCGGAATATTTATCTGATGTTGCACCGGACAGGAAGATGCTGTACCAACAGGCTAAAAATGCCATGAAAAGTCAAAATAATAACCCTAAATGTAAAGGGACTGGGGAATTGACATTATTGGATTTTCTGGAGGCGGCTGATGGCAGGGGAAGCGGTCTTGCTGAAAAAAGGTTTGCACTGGCAGGCGGCGGCACGCTGACTTGTCCGATTTTAACAACGGGCGGTTATGGTGCTGTGATTGAATGCCAGGGTGTAAAAGCCCTGTCAAACACAGGCAATGGGTGGAGTTATGAAATGACACCTGCAGAGCTTGCCAAAAAGAATGAATTTTATGCTATCTATTGGGCAGAGTATCGCTCTGTTAAGAATAGCGCAGGGGCAGAGCTTTCAGAATTGCCGGATTATCTGGAGGAGAAGCCCTCTTTTGACAGGAAAGCATAAACAGGCGGCCAGAACATATTATTTCGCCACAGCAGGCATTACATACCAGATTTCCAATCTGGAAAAAACTCAAAAGGAGTCAACACAAAATGGAATATGTACTAAAAACGAATCATCTCACGAAAACCATAGGAGGGAAAGATATTGTCAGCGACATTGAACTTCATGTGAAAAAGGGGGAGATTTACGGTTTCCTCGGTCCCAATGGAGCAGGAAAAACTTCCATTATGAAAATGATGACAAATTTATGGAAGCCTACTTCGGGGACAATAGAACTTTTTGGAGAAACGGTAACTCCCAAATCCTATGAAATCTTAAAACGTATGGGCAGCATTATTGAATTTCCTGCTTTTTATGAACACATGACGGGTAAGGAGAATCTGCAAATTCATTGTGAATATATGGGTTTTTCTGATTTTTCAAGCATTGAGAAAACACTGGATCTTCTTGATCTGGCGGATGCTGCGGATAAATTGGTAAAAAGCTATTCATTGGGAATGAAGGAGCGTTTGGGAATTGCAAGGGCTATTTTATGCAAGCCGGAGCTGTTAATTTTAGATGAACCCACGAATGGGCTTGATCCTGCCGGAATGAAGCAGGTCCGTGATCTGTTAAAGCGTTTGTCCAGAGAACAGGGCGTTACAGTGATCATTTCCAGCCATATCCTATCTGAAATAGAGAGCATTGCTGATACAGTCGGCATTATTCATCATGGTAAAATGATGAAAGAAGTCAGCATGAAGGATATTGAGGAAATGAATCAGAATTATATCGAAGTAGCTGTTTCTGATACAAAAAGAGCAACACACATTTTGATAGAGAAATTAAACCTTTCCAATTTCAAAGTTGTTGATGATGACAAAGTGCGTATTTATGACCACGATGCGAGTACCCAGGTAATATCCAAGGCGTTTGCGCTTAATGATGTTGAAATAATGGCTATCGGCAAAAATACGGAGACACTGGAAGATTATTTCCTGAAGTTGACAGGAGGTGTGGAATAATGCTTAATCTGATCAGGCTGGAATGGAAGAAAAACAATATCGGAAAATATATCCGCAATGCTGCCATTATGACATTTGTTCTGCTGTTTTTCATTCTTTTAATGGCGGGAGAATTGGACGCTGACACGTCTATGGAGGCTTATAATGGAAGTGTGGTAAATACTACTGTTGATTTATTTACCCATATGGGATACATAGTATTCACAGGTGTAATGATAGCTTCTTTTATAGTCGGGGCATACGAAAAAAAGACGATCAATCTGATGTTTTCTTATCCCATTAAACGGCAGACAGTTTTGATGTCAAAAGTTTTGGCTGTCTGGATTTTTAACTTTGTGGCATTAACATTAAGCAAGATATTGATTTATGCTATATTGTTGTGTACGAAATCCTTAACGAATATATCCGGGAGCAGTATCCAATTTGCAATGCCGTCTTTCTGGCTGAATATCGTCATCAGTTCGATAGCAATGGTTAGCGTAAGTTTCATTGCATTACTCATTGGATTGAAAATGAAATCGGGTAAAGCTGCAATCATTACGTCCGTGATCCTCGTATGCGTCACACAGGGAAATGTTGGAACCTATACATTAGTCGGCAATGCCCCGTTTTATGCACTGTTATTTGTGCTTGCGGGTTTGTCAGTCATTTTATCAATTTATAATGTTGAAACAAAAGATGTAATGTGAATATGCGAAAGCAGTCATGTTGGAGAATAGGATTGGCATGGGAAACCGTCATGTATGTTATAAGTGGGGGCAGTATTAGCATAAATCAAAGTAACTCGTAGAATTGGAGGAGTGAAAATGGGTATCAGCGGAATAGCAGCAGACTATTATCAGGCGGGATATGTGAACAGTAAATCCGCAAAAGTAGAAGAAGGGAAGAATTTTGCGGAGATCGTTGAACAGAAATCAGTGGAGGCAGATAAACAATATTGTCTGGACAGGGCATCCGAAGCATTCGATACAATAGGAGCATATGCGCCTGATGAAGTAAGGCAGGCGTGGATGGAAGCATCGGAACAAACAGGCTCAAATGGGTTTTCCATAACCAGTGATGGGAAGCATTTTCATATTCCCAAATTGTTGGTACAACATGCCATTAGATGGTATAACGGCGAGGTCGATCCGGATAATATATTGGGAAATTCCGTTGAAAGTGCAATCAGGGTTGCGGAAAAAGCGTTATATGATATAGATCATCCGCTTCCCGGTACGCCGGCAAAAAGTATAGAGGTGCAGCAAGAGATTATGAAAGAGCGCGCATTTTATGTAGCTTTTCTTGAAAAACTGCAACAACTTTCATGATAATACTAGGACTTAGCACAGGCGGCTTTGAATGACATAGGTTGTCTTGTATCAAATTGACAGACAGAGAAGGGAGTAGTTTTTTATGAAAAAATCAATTACAGCAGGTTTGGCATTACTATGTGTATGCATGATAATACTGGGAGGATGCTCTTCTGCTCCTGAAACAAAAACTTTTTCGTTTGAAAGTCCTCAAAAAATCACTGTCACATCTATTAGTGGAGAGAAGAAGGAAGTCACGGACGAAGATATAATGCAGCAGATTACGGACAATATTACATCTATTCAGTTTGAAAGAGGAGAATCGAGCGAAGATACAAACGGCTTTGGTTCCATGATTTCATGGTATGATATGAATGGCGATGTGATGGAAACTATCTCCGTTATGAGTGATGACACGATCATATACAACAGCTATTTCTGGACAGCTATGAACGGAAGTATTGATATGGAAGTGATAAGTGATGTTCTGTCAACAATTTTGGAAGCTAATCAAGACGGTCAAGAAGATTGGGAAGATAAGGCGCTTCTGGAAGAGTATGCGGCTTATGGTATTGAAAAAGAGGATAATTTCTATTATTACCAGGGTGAGTTGGTATATATTATCAAGGATGAGCGTCCTGACAGTTCCGTTTATAGGCTTAATACAGATTCAAAAGGAGCAGTCAGCATTAAGGTTATCCGGAATGCAGGGGGAGAAATCACGAGTGTTACTTATATGACTGAGGAAGAAGTGGCAAAGGCATTGCCCAGGATTTTAGGTGGCGCGTCCTACTTAGATGGTGCAACAATGGAAGAGACAGAATATTCTGATATCAATGCCGAAGAATTAGCGGATACATTTGGTATTATGGTTTCATTGCCAGAGAATACAAATTTGCAATCATAGGAGAAGTTAAAGAAATTTCTGAATCTATTCCCAAAGTTGCATTGAGCATTATCTATAAGCTGGACTGACTGAAAGGAGGCAGTATGGGAAAACGAATAGCATTTACTATAGTAACAGCATGTGTTTTGTTGATAACAGGGTGTGGAGCTTCAAACAGTGCAGAGACTCCCGCTGGTGCAGATAGTCAAATGTCGGAAAATGCCGGACAGAACGATACAGAGGAAAACATAGCAACAGATGGTATTGCAGACTATCCGGCAGCGATTATGGTAAATGACACGGTTTATCTGGTAGAGGGTAATCCTATGCCCACAGAAGTTGATGAAAGTGCGATTATCGGATATACAGAGTCATATACAGGTACTTTTCCGGAAAATAACGGAGAAACTAATTTTAATCCTGAATTGGGAATGCCATATGCACAAGTGGAGGGCGGAATAGCAGTTTTATATAAGAACGAATGGTATTTAGGCACTCCATTTTATAATGAAAATGCTATTACCTTTACTGGGATAATCGTTGACCATACTGTTGAGTCATTAGTGCCTGTTGTTTGTGTAAAAACGCTGGGAGAAGAAGTAATTCCGTATGAAGTGGTATTTTTTGAATTGCCGGAAGGTGAAGAAGATTGGGCATTAAAGATAGGTGCAGAAGTGCTTATTACTTGTTCCGGTGATTTTACAGAGCCGGCACCGCACTATGGAACACTTATCTCCATAAGAAATGCGGATACCGATGTATTATTACCGTTGGACGGAGTAACGATGGAAGTGACAGAATGTTCCGATACCAGTGTTACCGTCAGGATTGTGAATGACACAGATAAGGATATACAGTGTGGAGAGGACTTCTGTCTGGAAATGCAGGATGAAGAAACTGGTGAGTGGAGGGAACTGGATGAAGTAATTGACAATGCTGCTTTTAATGCGATTGCTTATATGGTTCAGAAAGATTCACCCTATGAAGCGGTTATTGACTTTGAATGGCTCTATGGGAAGCTGGAACCGGGCAGATACCGTATTGTAAAAACTGTTACGGATTTTAGGGGAACCGGGGATTTTACAGATTATACTTTTATAGCGGAATTTAGCATTTAAAGAAGAAGTACAGTACACGCTTTGAAGGGTGTTGTTGATAAAACTGGAAGCTAATAGAGGAACGTGACAATTATGGAAAAGAAACTGGTTGTAAATGAAAAAGAGTATGAAATATTCAAGTTATTAGGAAAGGGAAAAGGTGGGTATTCTTATCTGGCAAGCGACGGAACTCAAAAGTACGTTCTCAAGCAAATCCATCATGAACCTTGTGACTATTACCAGTTTGGGAATAAGGTTGAGGCAGAAATAAACGACTATAATCGGCTAAAGGAAATCGGGATAAAGATTCCTGTTATGATTGATGTTGATGTAAAGAATGAACGCATTTTAAAAGAGTTTATTGACGGTGATACCATTTACGAGTTGATTTTGCAGGATAAGATGAAATCCGTTTATGTCGATCAGTTGCGCAGTATGTGTGCTTTACTATATGCTGCCCATATAAATATAGATTATTTTCCGACAAACTTTGTAGTGCAGAATGAAGTAATTTATTATATTGATTTTGAGTGCAATGAATACATGGATGAATGGAATTTTGAAAATTGGGGCATTAAATACTGGTCAAAAACTCCTGAGTTCCTGCAATATGTGAAAGAACATACATGATTCAGGTTTTAATCTGTGTGAAAGGTGACAGCCTATGAACGATAATAAATCTGCATTTAGGTCAGACGAGTATGATAGAAAAATCAAGCAAACTCTCCCGTATTATGATGAATTTTATGAACAGGTCATAGATTTAGTAAAAATTTTAAAGTGTGATGCAGTAAGCTGGCTTGATATTGGCTGCGGAACCGGAAAGATGGGGAGTATCGCATTTGAAAATGTTGAAATTGAAAAAATTGTTTTTTGTGATTCATCTGATGAAATGATAAGAATTGCAAAAGAACGATTTAAGTGTCATAATGCAGAATTTTCCGTTTGTGATGTTCAAAAGTTGGTTTATGCCAAGGAATTTGATGTTATTACAGCCATACAGGTAAATCATTATCTTCATATGGCTGAACGCCAGATAGCTCTGCAGAATATATATAGGGCATTAAAGGATAACGGTATATTTGTTAGTTTTGAAAATTTTGCACCATTTACTGATTTAGGGAAAACGGTTTATTTGGAAAAGTGGAAAGCATACCAAATAAGGCAAGGAAAAAGTTTTGGGGAGTGCGAGAAGCATATAAAACGTTATGGGGAAGATTACTTTCCGATTTCGGTATCAGAGAATATGGAACTAATGCGAAATTGTGGGTTTAAAGCGGTTGAGATATTATGGCTTTCAAATATGCAGGTCGGTCTTTGGGGGATTAAATGAATTCTCATTGAAAATATTACATCTGGATGGAGCATGGTCATTTGCAAGACATTTACTGACGGAGGATTACCAGAGCGGGCTGCTTGACAGGACAGCAGGCTTTATTGAAGGGATACATCATTTTGCATTTAATGATATGACTGTCATGAATATCGTCTATGAGGAGGCTGAAGGTTATTTTCGGGGGCAGAAGGATATGGAGAGCGTGGTAGGCGTGACCCAGAACAGAGTAGGCTTGTACCTTCAGGAGCAGATGAAGTAAAGGGGATATGTCTGTATTTCAGGGAGAAAACCTGTATGTGGGGGCAAAGCTGGAGACTTTTTCGGCTTTACATCTATAATGAAAGGGTAACATGCTATTGTGGCAATTTCAGGGTATTCGCAAATAAAAATATCCACCGCACAAAGAAAGGAGCGTTTTACAGGAAGGCTGCACTGCAGCCCGTAGAAAGGAAGTCATATAGAAAGCAGGAGACAGCTTTCTGCAAAGATTATGGATTAAGGGGAATCCGTCCCGGAAGCGGGACATAGATATTTGTAGATCATTCAGCTGAAACTTATTTCATCACTTAAAAACAGGCATGGGGAGTTTCTCCATGAAACAGCGTAGAAAAGCCAGCGGAGCAGATAACAAAATCTGAACAGCGGGCTTTTCTGTTTTTTACGATATACTACGTTTGACTGCTGGTAATGTCCTTCGATGTTTCCACAGGTTGGTTATCGGGACCTACATCTGCAAGTACAGCTGCAGCGGCTGCAAGGGCGGCCAGGGCTTTTTCATCGCACCGTGGGAGCAGCCGCAACAGAGTTTGGTATGTAGAGCCGGTCCTGTCGTATTCGTCCTGAAAAATACAGTCATCTGCAGATATATTGAGAGTCCTGCAGATATGGTAAAAACCTTCAATGCTTGTAGAGCAGCGGCAGCGCTCCAAATCCTTTTGGAAGGAAACAGAGTGGCCGAGCAGCTCCGCACACTCAGCCTGTGTGAGTTTCCTCTTTTTCCTTGCATTCTTTAGGGCAACACTGAATATACGGGCATCTTTGATTGATAGAGACATCTTAATCACCTCCTAATAGTAGTGTATTGCCATACCTCATAAAAGTAAAAATGGTAATAACACACTAAAAAATAGTGTAATAAACTACCAGACACCCAGATTTCTGGTGAACAAAAAAACATGGTTCATCAGAGTCTTATTTGGGTGTCTTTTTTGTGCCATGGGAGAGGACGCATGGCAGACATTGGGGAATGGTCTTAAGCTGGGCATCGGCAGGGGAATTTCGTTAAAAAAATCATATTCTTTTATGGGATACGACAGCCCCTTTATGGTAGCGTAATACGCTACTATTTTGTGGAAAGCAGAAAATCATGGGAAAAGAACGGTTATCCGGCATTTGGGGAGGATAATGGTTCTTTTTCTTTTGCAGTCAGGGTAGTTGGAGCCTGTACCATCAGGGGGCCTCCTGTCCTGCGGTCTTAACGCAGCAGGAAATGACTGGAGGACGAAAGGATGAAAGAAAAACATACGGATTCCGTACAGAACCGCTTTACCGCATACCTTGTGGCGGCAGTGGGGAATACGCGGAAGAAATACTGGGAACGGAAATACCGGCTGCAGGGCATGGACCTTGCACAGGAGGATCTGCTGGAGCGCAACTATACGGACTTTGACGAGCAGTACCGCGCCTATATAAATGAATATACGGATTTTATCTTCCGGGACTGGCAGAGGTACGAAGAGCTGCTGGCCCGGCTGGAGAGCGACCACCTGGCAAAGGCAATAAGCCGGCTGAAAGGCAGGGACAGGGAGATCCTGTTTGCCAGGGTTTATGGGGAGCTTACTTTTGCGGAACTGGGAGAGCGGTTCCATATGGAGGCAAAACAGGCTGAGATGGCATATTACTATGTACTCAGGAAATTGCGGAAGGAGATGAATGGGAAAGATGGAATTTGAGAAACTGTTGGAGCAGGCAAAGGCAGGGGATAAGGCGGCGCAGGAGGAGATCTTCAGGATGTACCGCCCGCTGCTGATCAAGAATGCCATGGAGCAGAACGTATTTGAGGAGGATCTGTACCAGGAGCTTTCGGCAACCCTGTTAAACTGTATCCGGAAATTCAGGGTTTAGCCGGTGCCGGAACTTTGGGGACCGGATAGGCATACCGGGTAATTCTGCAGGGGGCTGCTGTGTTTTGGGCGTCCCCTGCGTATAAAATGATGTGTCGCTAAAGGTATCCGGCATCCCTGCGATGTCGCAATAATGAAAACAGACCTTCTGCGACAGAAAAACAGGGGGATATGCCTGCCGGAAGACATATCTCCAAAGGTATACCTTTAGCGACACGAAAGTTTATGGAAAGGAGGCGCATCATGGCGGCAAAGAAATTTGGCTATGCCCGTGTGAGCAGCCGGGAGCAGAACCTGGACCGGCAGGTACATATCCTGCGGGACGAGGAGGGTATCGACGAGCGTGACATATATGTGGAGAAGGAGTCAGGGAGGCAGTTTGAGCGCCCGGTGTACCGCTCCCTGGTTGACAACATCCTGCGGGAAGGCGACCTGCTGGTGGTGACGGAACTGAAGCGGTTCGGGAGGAACTACAGCGAAATCTACAAGGAGTGGTTCCACATCACAAAAGAGATTGGTGCTGATATCCGGGTGACATCCATGCCCATCCTGGATACCACACAGTCAAAGGAGCTGGTGGGGCAGCTGATCACGGATGTGGTGCTGGCAGTGTTCGCTTATGTGGCGGACGAAGACTGGACAGAGCGGCATGAGCTGCAGCGGCAGGGAATAGAGGTTGCAAAGGCAGGCGGGAAGCACCTGGGCAGGCCAAGGGTGGAGTACCCGGAGAACTGGGAGGACTGTTACGAAAGATGGAAAGGCGGCGTGATCTCCGCAAAGGAGGCTATGACACTTACAGGACTGAAAAAGGACAGTTTCTACCGGCTGGTCAAAAAGTATGAAGCAGAGCTGAAAGGTGCAGAGGAGGAAAAGTTATGAGCGAGGAAAAGGTTATGGAGAAGGAAAAGATATTGCAGGTCATGGAAAAGTACAGGGACTATTTTAATGAATGGGATGCGGATGTGGCGTTTGGCGTCAACGGCAGGAATATCTTTTATGTGCTGGCATCCGGGGAGGAGTTTGAAACCTTCCTGTTTTTCCAGACGGCAGACCAGTTGGAGAAGGTCATACTGGGAACGATTGCAGAGAACCTGGATGTGATCCTGGGTGCCGGAATTGACGAGGTTAATGTGGGATTTTCGGCTGGGAATATGGATGAAAAGAGTGATAAGAGTATTGAATATTATCTGCCAGTGCTGGTGCAGAAGCTGGATGTCCTTTGCAGGGCGGGGGAAAACTGGTCCCACATGCTTCAGGTGACGTTCAATTCCATAAAGAATGTCTGTGCGGATATGACTGACAGGGAGAAGGAATAGACCGCAGCGGACTTTTCTGTTTAGATAAAATTTATAAAAAACTTGCGGAAAATTTCAAGGAAATAGAAGCAGGGGAGTCTTTATTTATTATATAGAAACAATTTTAAGGAGGGCTGTTTATGAAGCAGGGTACATTGTTTTATGATAAGGGAAGCGGGAGGTACAATTTCCACTATATTGATGAGGACGGCGATAAGCGTGATTATGGCGGCATCCACTGTGGGGAGGTCTTCGAGTTTAAGCTGAATGGAGTTTGGATTCCCGCCCGTGTGGAGATGGGCATGGACAGGGAATGGTATCTGGTCGGGGCGCCGGGACTGAAGCTGGACGGGCTGGAGATAAGGATGTAGTAGACTGTCTGTAAAATTATATTATCAGTATAATGACAAACCGAAGAATTGGTGTTATAGTGGTTACAGTTAGAAAACGAAGCGGACCGGATGAGTCCAGAAAGGAAAAGATCATGACAACAGTTAATTTCGCTGCGAATGGTTTCGCATATTATCTGCATAGCGAACATTATGAGGCACTGTTCAGTAAAGAAAAAGAACAGAGTCTGGTTAAGATGCGCTCATGCAAGATAAGAAAAAGGCGAAAAACTGTGTAATGTCCGGTGGCGGATCTTTAGGAGGCTGCCGGAAATAGAACATGGATTTCATGTACCGCTTATCTTAAATGAGGTAGGCGGTATTTTTTATGTTCCATTAGCTCAGTTGGGAGAGCACTCGACTTTTAATCGAGGAGTCATGGGTTCGAGTCCCATATGGAGCATGACCGCCTGTATATTGAGTCTGATAACAGGAGGTGAGGATCATGGTGAATTTGCCGGTTATAGATATGGCAAGGACAGGACAGAACATTGGAAGGCTGCGGAAGCAGGCAGGATTGTCTGTAAAGGATCTGCAGGATATTTTCGGATTCGCCACACCGCAGGCCATATACAAGTGGCAGCAGGGCGTGGCGCTGCCGACCATAGACAATCTGGTGGTGCTTGCAGCAGTCCTGCAGGTGCGCGTGGATGACATTCTGGTTACTGATACGGCAGACCAGATACAGATCAGCGCATGAAAAGGAAAAAAGAAATAATAAAAATAGCGGGCTGAGATATGCCTGCAATAAGGTCCCCTGGTCTAAAGGTCAGGACACCGGCCTTTCAAGCCGGAGGTATTGGGTTCAAGTCCCATGGGGATCATTAAGGCTCCTTAGTCTAAAGGTCAGGACGCCGGCCTCTCAAGCCGGAGATGTCGGGTTCAAGTCCCGCAGGAGCTACTGTGGCCATAGGACAGTGGCAGTAAAGCGAACGCAGTTCGCTTTGCAGATATGTGGCTCTGCTCACGGGGGCGCAAGATGTCCGGGGGACATCTGCTCTGCGCCGACCGAAGCGGAGCGGAGACCGATTCCCCCTGGTCACCCCATGGATGGGTATGCCCAGCGGCGAGGGCAGCGGACTGTAAATCCGTTACAAAGAAACACCGCAGGTTCGAGTCCTGCCCTATCCACTTTACGTTTGCGTGTCCGAGAGGCTTATGGTGCCATCCTGCTAAGATGGTGTGCGGCAACGCACCGAAGGTTCAAATCCTTCCGCAAACGCTCCTAAACTGAAGATATATCATAATAGAAAAGGACCGGCGAAAACCGGTCCTAAGTCATTGCGCATACCTTTTATACCATTACATTTTCATCCTGAAGGCGAAGTAACTCTGCCTCAGTCAGTCCAGTAACCTTCATAATTTTAATAAGGTCGTCACCTTCATCCATCAAAGATTTAGCCATTTCCATGACTTTTTCCCTTGCTTTCTGATTTTCGTATTCAATTTTTTCTTTTTCATAAAGCTACCCTAACTGTGTCATGTTGATTCTCATCCTTATCTGATCCAGATATTCTCTGCTGATGAATTTATCACTTGCAACAATTACGCCGGAAAGAGTAAAAATCCGTTGTTCTTCATCTGGTATCTGCTCTGCCAGATCCACAATTTTTTCCAGCATTTCCTGTTTCCCTTCAGAACCGGGAACCGTCAGGGGTAGGATTACCAGCTCCATCAGGTCACAGTCTGTAAGCGGCAGGTCTGAATGAATCTTCTGCCGGGCGGCATCCAATCTTTCCCCGCCATCCATACGGGATAAGAAAATCTGTATTGGGCGCAGGGTAAGGCAGCCGCAGTCAAAGACGGGATCAGCTTTTTCCACATCACCAGTGTAAATGATGAGCAGGTGCAGGTCAAAATTTCCGTCTTCCTTATCATATTTTTCCATAATTTTCGCGATATGCTTTGGATATTTGACCATATCCGTCTTATGGCATCCGGAAGTGTAATCCACAAGCATATATGTTCCGTCTGCCAGCAGGAATAAGCTGTCAATGTAACCGTCATCCACAGGGATTGGCGGGAGCATTTCCTGAATTGGCGGGAGACAGGTTCCGAATACTGGGAACTGTTTCCCTTTGTATGTACGGGCAAGAACCTTATATAAGGCATTCCTGTCTTGGTATAATTTTTCTTCTGTCATGGTATCCTCCTGGTTAATAAAATGTCGTATTCTTCAAAAAGTTTGTTCCTGAAGTCTGCGTCCTCTAAAGCTCGTTTCAAATCATCAGTACGGTTTCCTTTAAGCAGAAATTTAGTCAATGCAGCCATATTTTCTTGTCCCTGCAATATGTTTTCTCTGTCTCTTTGCTGTAAAGTCATTGTGTACCCCTTTCATGCCCTAATCATTTTCATAATCGGAGATAACAGATTCTACATATTCCAAATCAAGTTGCAAAGTATTAGCAATGTATTCAATATTATTTCCCTTATTATAGAGTTTCAAAATTCTTGTGGCATACAGACTGCCTTCTGCACGCCCCAATTCAATATTTTCTCTGTCTCTCTGAAATAAAGTCATGTACTCGACCTCTGCTATACAAAATCAGGGGAAGCACATACCTCCCCTGTTAATATGTTTGCTGTTATAAAATGCCATATTCCTTAAAAAGTTCATTCCTGAAATCCGTGTCTTCTGAAGCACGTTTTAAATCATCAGTGCGGTCTTCGGAAAGAAGTATCTTGATTAAGGAAGCCATCTGGTTGCTGCCTTCTTCACGTCCTTCTTCACGCCCTAATTCAATATTTTCTCTATCCCTCTGTAATAAAGTCATATACTCGACCTCCATTTCCTTACTTTCTTTTACCTCAGTAACCTTTTTATGGATCTCTCTTATCAGCGGGCTTCTTGCCTGCGCTGCAAAGTCATCAGTTGTGTTCTCCACATAAGAGAGGAACTCCAGCATTTCCGCATCCACATCGTGCATATTGCCTTTGGTATTCAGGAAAATCTTTGTGGTTTCATCCCCCAGCGTGAGGGAAGGACTCTCCACGCACCTGTTTTCAAAGGTGTAGATATGACGGCGTTCTCCAAACGGATCAAAGGTGCAGATGAAGATGACAAAGGATTTTCTCAGTTTCCGGTAATCTTCCCCTGCAGAAATGATGTCAAGGTCTATATTTCCCTGATAGTACCTCGACCTCTTGGGAAGAATGGCCTTTTTCTGCTTCCCACGTTCCATTTCCACATTGTATACCGTACCCTCGTCATCGTTGATATATACATCAAGACGGATGCCTTTGCCTTCATAAAGGTGATTGATGGTTTTCTGTGTGGCAGGGATTGAAACCTCCCGTATGGAAACCCCCAGTATTTTTTCCAGTACCCTTCTGCATACTTCTTTATCGCTCATTACCTTTGCAAAAAGGAAATCGTCCTCCAGATTCAGCTGCTGGATGGTTTTAATTGTGTCTGACATAAAATATACCTCTCTCTCTCACATTATAACATAATTTGTTGTTTCTGTCAGCGTTTCATGCCCTCAATAAATAAAGACGCCGCAGGGCGCAAATACTTGAAAAAATTTTCATGGAAAAAGCACATCCAGGGGCAGGCTGAGCTGCACCGGCTGATTTTTTTCCTCCTGCATCCGTTGTTCCCGTATCTCAGCCAGCTCCCGTATCCGTTCTGGCGTAAGCCATTTGTCGGCATGGATTTTATCCAGGGAGTATGGCTCCAGGTTTTCATAGCCCACATCCCGCAGCTTCCGTTCAAGCGCCTGTATTTTCTTTTCCATGGCCTCCGCGCGTTTCCGGCTTTTCTGCTCTTTGTCAGCTTTCCGAAGGTCAGCGTCATAACGGATCTCAATGCCATTTTTGATGTCCTGCAGGTCCTGCATCAGATCCCGGCTTGGCCTGGATTCGGCGCGGATGTTTAAGATCTCCGCTTGGAAAGTCCTGTCCAAAGCCCAGAGTTGGGAGTGGTTCCATTTGTATTCCTCATAGATCCTGCCGCCCTGCAGCTTTACAAAAGCCTCGCATATATCCATGCTGACAGGGTGGTCATAGTAGCGGATGCCGCGTGTGACCGATACGATCTTTTCACCGTCGAACAGGGTCCCGTCCTGCCGGATGCGGATGGTCTTCAGGTCATAATATACATTCCCGCGCTTTTTGCTCAGTTCCCGGTTTTGTATCGGGCAGAAATGGGAGCAGCACCTGCGGAAGCATTGATGCGGCTCATAGCGCTGTGACCAGGTGCGCGTGTGTTCATCATAATACATGTGGTTTGCGCATACCCTGCCGTGGTGCATTGACACATATTCCTCATATTTCTGCCTGCGCTCCGCCTCACGTTCCGCATTTGCCAGCTCTATGCTGTTTTGGTAATCGTAAGGCTCTGCAGTTTTGTGGCACTCGCACCAGCACTGGGCGCGGAGCACGCCGCCGTGGGTCCCGTGCAGCAGGGGATTGTTCCTGCTGCATTCAGGATTGTCATAGGGACAGCGCATTACCGGGTTATCATTCTCATGGCACCAGTCGATCCCCATGTAGCCCATATCATGCAGGACATTCTTTCCTTTTACGAACTTCCCGCAGCCGGTTTTATAGATGAGGTCGTCGGTGTAACTGCCCTGGTATACAAAGCCGCCGTCATAGTTTCTCAGCGGGTTGTTTTTGTCGGGTATGCAGCCGGGCAGCTTTACATAGTCCGGATGATTGTCCGCAGTAAAGCCCTGGGCCAGAAGTCCGGTGGTCAGTTTGTTGTATTCCAGATCCATGTCCGCCTCCTTACAGCCCCTGGCAGGGGCGAATATCAAAGAAATCTTCCATCTGCTTACGGAAGGCATCCTTGTCCATGTCATATATGCTGCAGAAACAGCGCTCACAGGTGTCCACTACTTTGAAGGTGTTTGTGAGCCGCCTGTCCCAGCTGTTCATCCGGCTGCCGCATTTGTGGCAGCATTCGTCGAGTAACTTTACTTTTGGCATATGTGAAAAGGGGAACCCGGTTCACCAGGTTCCCGCCTCCTTTCTTATGATTTTTGTCCAGAAAAGATTTCAGCTGCCGCTTTCACAACTTTGAATTCAACCGTTAGACGGTCGCATTCCCATACCTTCATATGTGTCTGGATAAAATCCTCTACGTCCTCAAGCAGGACGTGGTTGAACGTATCAGTCAGTGTGCTTTCCAAAGACCCGGCATCTATGGTTGTGCCTTCCAGCCGTCTGCATACTTCCTGCATCCATGTGTACTTATTGCTGAGATAAGCATCATCTGCATGGCGCAGGTTCCGGTCATACAGCATATAGCAGGCAGTCCAGCGCTGCCGGAGAATGGAAGAGAAATCATCTTCATGGATGGTGATGCTTTCCTGATCTGTTTCTGTCAGTGTGCTGCCGGCAGGAAGATCTGTTAATTCTGCCAGCAGCGGAATGCCTGAAATGTTCATTTGCCATATCCTCCTTTTGTGTTCCGCGTCCACACACAGGCAGCACTGCCTGCATTTCCGGAATCATGTAAGATTCTTCGCTGAAGTAACCGTATTTCTGGCATATGTGAAAAGAGCAGCCGGGCGCACCGGGTCACTGCCTCCCTGGCAGTGGTTTTACGGGAAAAAGTTCCGATATTGCCCATGCGATCCAGAGTTCAACCGTTGCCCGGTCACATTTCCATTCGCTCATATGTTGCTGGATAAAGCCTTCCACATCCTCAAGCAGGACGTGGTTGAACGTATCAGTCAGAGTGCTTTCCAAAGACCTGGCATTTATGGTTGTGCCTTCCAGCCGCCTGCATACTTCCAAAACCCAGATGCACATATCGTCTTCATAAGCGGACTCAGCATTGAGCAGGTTCCAGTCATACAGCATATAGCAGGCAATCCAGCGCTGCCAGATAACAGCCGAAA
>OFFL01000622.1_pt1 | contig 36532 bp, 26 predicted proteins | sample 1521391 | NCBI WGS metagenome assembly OFFL01 (sample SAMEA3504082, study PRJEB24116) | mouse gut metagenome | biome: mouse gut; feature: mouse-associated habitat; material: faeces | place: Denmark | collected 2011
TGAATTTATATATATGATATATATGTCAAATATATATATATGATATATAATATATATTATATTAAAGCAAACAGGACACAGAGTATCTTATCAAGCTATAAATAGTGACTAAACAAAGCAAAGTGTATGATAAGATAAATAATAGTTAATGTGCCAAATACCCTTTGAGGTTAGAGCCCTTTTATTCCAAGACGGAGTATCAGGGCTTATTTTGTTTTTATAAGGAGAGAAACGAAATGAGTCAAACAAAGAAAACTGAACCTAAAAAGAAGAATACAGGACAGTTTAAGAAAGGTAATACTGTAGGCAAGGAAACTCAATTTGAGAAAGAGAATAAAGCTGCATGCAAGTATAAAGACGAGTATTGCGATATGCTGATAGACTTCTTTAATCAGCCTGCAACAAGAGTAGAGTACAAGGAAACTTACTATAAAGGAGAGCTTACTTCAAGAGTACCTATTGTTGTTGCAACGGAATACCCTACATTTGAACTGTTTGCAGCTAAGCTTGGAGTGTCTGTTAGAACGTTAAAAAATTGGTGTGAACAAGACCGCCGTTTTGCAGACTATTACGCACGTGCGAAAGAAATACAACTCGGTAAGCTTACCTCAATGGCTGTTACAGGACTATACAACCCTGTATATGCAAAGTTTGAAGCTGTGAATAACCACAACAAAAAAGACAAGTCAGAGGTAGAGCAGAAGATAAGCGGCAATGTGGGCGGTGTAGATGATAGAACGCTTGCACTTATTGAAAGAGTTGAGAGGCGGCTTAATGGCAGCAAAAAAGACACCGACAAAAAACAATAAGATAACCGCCACCAACTACACAGAGTATATACAACAAATTCTTAAAGCTGAATTTGAGTATTGCAGAACTGACGTAGTTTATTGGGCAAATAACTATTGCGTAATAGAAGACAAAGACTCTCCTGAGATTATTATTCCTTTCAAAGGTTGGGACGCTCAGAATCAGACACTAAGAGATTTTGAGAAGAACAGGCTTAACCTGATACTTAAAGCAAGACAAATGGGTATTACGTGGATTGCACTTTATTTCTGCACACACGACCTCATTTTTAATCTTGGACACACAGTTGTAGCCCTCTCAAAGACAGAGGACGACGCAAAAGAGTTAGTAAGGCGTATGAGTGTCATCTTAGACAATATGCCTGAAATAATGCAGGGTGGCGGCTTAACGTGGAAAGCAACCTCATTATCAATAGCTATTACTGATGATAAAGGTAAGCTTATATCAACGTTCAAAGCCTTTCCTGCTTCTCCTGCTGCAGGACGTTCCTTTACAGGTAATATTCTGCTATTGGACGAGTGGGCGTTTCAAGAGTTTGCTGACGAGATTTGGACTTCAGCTTACCCTACAATCAACCGTCCAACAGGTGGTAAAGTAATCGGACTGTCTACAATTAAAAAAGGCACACTTTTTGAGAGGTTGTGGACTGAAGATAACGCTTTCAATAAAATATTCCTTTCTGTATTCTCAGACCCTCGTAGAACAAAGGAGTGGTACGAAAGCACTGCAAAAGATTTAGGAGCAAAAGTAAAACAAGAGTACCCTCGTACAGCTGAAGAAGCTTTAAGCAACTTAGGCGGCAGCTTCTTTAATGAGTTTGATTACGACTTACACACTTGCGAGCCTTTTGCTATTCCTGAAGATTGGACTATTTACGATACAATGGACTATGGTCTTGATATGTTTGCTCATTACAAGGTAGCCATAGATAACGATAATATTGCGTACGTGTTCCATGAGATTTATCAAAGCAACTTGATAATCTCTGACGCAGCTACAAAGGTTAAACTTGCAGAGAGCGTAGAAAAAGAAGACGGAACAGTAGAAGATTGGTATCTACCACGTGCAAGATTGGCTCCTCCTGATTTATGGAACAGAAGTCAAGAAACAGGAAAGAGTAGAGCTTTACTATTTTATGAGAACGGTCTTGAGCTTACTCAATCAAACAATGACAGAGCTGCAGGGTGGGCACAAGTGAAAGAATTACTGAAAAAGCGTACAGCTCCTGACGGAACTGTTTACAGCAAAATAAAAATATTCAGAACTTGTACAAACCTGATAAGGACTTTGCCTCAATTACTAATTGATGAAAAGAACCCTAATGACTGTGCTAAAGAACCTCACGAACTTACTCATGCTCCTGACGCACTAAGATACTTTGCAATATATTGGACACAACCGCCTGAACCTAAACAGCGTCCTAAAGTAAAATACAGACCAGACCAACTCGAAGATTACTATAACGCACGCAGTGAAGAAGAAAGGCAAGAAATTATTAAAAGATATGGAGAACCTGAATTATGAAAATAGAATTAGAAGACACAACTAAATTAGCGTTTTTTCAGAACCTCTATAATGAGGCAAGAGCAGCCTCAGACACACTGTACGAAAAGCTTACTCAGCACCTTGAGCAATACAAGGGAAGCACAAAGATTGACGGCTCAGACGTTGAAGCTAAACAAGTACGTAACATTACTTACGAGCTTATAGAAAGTCAAGTTACAAGCTATCTTCCTAACCCTGCTGTAAATGCCAAAATGTACAGTGAAAAGAACGAGAGAAACGCTAAAAGTATTGAAACATTGTTACGTAATAAGCGTGATGAGTTACCATTTGAAAAGCTTAACGATATGGACGAAAGGTTTAACCCTATTTATGGTGGCTCAGTTTGGCTTATTGAGTGGGACAATTCAATTACCACTCACAATACAGTAGGCGACGTTAAAATCAGTTGCCTTAGTCCGTCTAAATTTACAGGACAGCCAAATATTTATGACATAAAAGAAATGGAATATTGTTTTATTGAGTTTGAAACAACCAAAGACGATATTATTCGTAAATATGGGGTAACGCCAACGGTGGCGGACGAAACAGAATCAGACGAAAACGCCGACGATAAAACAGCGACGCTTTATGTTTGTTATTACAAAAATGAAAAAGATAAGGTTTGTCAGTACATTTGGTCTGCCGATACAGAACTTTTAGATATTGAAGATTATTACGCACGCAAACGCTATATCTGTAAGAACTGTGGTAAGCGTAAAGAGATATGTACTTGTGAAAAACCAAAATACGAACTTCAGAACGAAGAGTACGAAGAGATAGACAGAGATATTATTCTTTCTGACGGCTCTGTTTTGCCCGCCATGAGCGACGTTATAGAGGACGGACAAGTAGTAATGGAAACTGTAAAACAACAAGCTATAGACCCTAATACAGGGACGGTATTGCTTGAAGACATAAATGGTACATTACTTCCTCAGATGATTGACGTGCAGGTGCCTAAGAAAGAAAAAACAAAGCTTCCGTTTTATACTCCAAATATCTTACCTGTAGTTATTAGAAAGAATACGTCTGAAGAGAATAATCTTCTCGGACAGTCTGACTGTGAGTTTATTAGACCACAACAACAAGCTATAAATAAAATTGAAAGCAGAATTGTCGAGAAGCTTTTAGGAAGCGGAGTTTACCCTGTTGTGCCTGAGGGCTTTACAGGGGAGCTTGACAACAGTTTGTTTAAGAAAGTATTTAAGGCTAATCAAGCAAACTACAAGCTTTATGGTAGGGTAGACTTGCAAGTAGATATTTCAAGAGATATTATGCAGTCTGACAGGCTTTACGACCAAGCTAAACGTATTCTTGGTATTACAGACAGTTATCAAGGGCAGTATGATAGCTCAGCTCAAAGTGGTAAAGCAAAGCAAATACAAGTGCAGCAAGCAGCAGGTCGTCTTGATAGTAAACGTCAGATGAAAAATGCAGCTTATGCTGAGATAGACCAAATTATCTTTCAGTATTACTTAGCTTATGCTGATGAACCACGTCCTGCAGCTTATCAGGACGCACAAGGGAAAACACAAAATTGTATGTTTAACCGTTATGACTTCTTAGAAAGGGACGACGCAGGCGAGTGGTACTACAATGATGAGTATATGTTTTCAACTGACGCTTCTATTGATATTGAGAAATCAAGAGAAACATTGTGGCAAGAAAACAGGGCGAACTTCCAACAAGGTGCTTATGGCGACGTTACACAGCTTGAAACATTACTTATCTTTTGGCAGAACATGGAACGTACTCATTACCCTTTTGCTCATGACAACGTTGAGCGTATAAAAATGCTTATTGAAAAGCAGCAAATTATACAACAGTTGCAAGCAGAGAACGCAGGGCTAAAAACTGAAGTGCAAAACAGGGCAGATTATTCTGAGTATCTAAAACAAAAACTTTTACAAAATGGAGGGTTAAACAATGGCGGTCAACAGTAGATTGATTTCACAAAATCAAATAGACACAACTTACGGTGCGAATCTTGATACACAGAAACAAGTTGCAGCTCCTACAAGTTTACCAAATCAGCCTATACAACAGAACGTCAATACAAGCTATCAAGCAAACTCAGGTGCACAATATGGTGGACATGACGCAACTTGGTGGAATGAACAGTATTCTGCACAGGCTGACGATAATTCAAGAGCTATGGTAGCAAAAGCAGCTGATTATTATGGCTACAAAATACCAACAGAAGCTCAAAATAATTTATCTTATGCTTCTAACGTAAATGCGGTTAAAGCGGTGGCTCCAACTCAAAGTCAAGAAAGCGTAGCTACTCCTGCAGCGAATTATAGTGAACCTATAGACAGCTACGAGGAGTTTTTGAGGAAAAGAGCTGAAATGTATCAAGAAAACTTAAACAAACAAAATGCTTTAATTGAAGAACAAAAACAAAACTCACTTAATCAAGCAGAGCTTCAACGTTTACAAGCTCAAGCTCAAGCAGAGCAGGAACGTCAAAAAGGCGTTATAGAGGCTCGTTCGAGCTATGCACAAAATAAAGCTACTTACGGAACAAATGCAGAAACTCTTGCAGGTATGGGCTTAACAGACAGCGGTTACAGTGATTATATAGATTCTCAAGCTTATGCAGCTCAACGTGCAGAAACTCAAGGGGTAAATGCACAAGCAGAACAGGCAAAACAAAACGCTCAGAATATATCTGACGCAAGCAAACTTGAAATTGAACAAAACGCAAGCCAAAATAAGCTTAATGCTGAGGCTTCCTATGCAGAAAACATGGCTCAAAATGACGCTGCTCTTGCTCAGTATCAACAAAAGAAAGAAGAAGAAAGAAAAGCAGCTTATTCAGAGTTATTGTCTTATGCAAATAACGGTACTTATGACTCAGAGCAACTTAAAAATCTTGGCTCTAAATACAATCTTTCTGATGATGATATTAAGAATCTTGAAAACGCTGCTACTCAGTATAAAAACAATAAGTACAAAGAAAATTACGCAAATGCTATTGATAATATTTCAAGCTATGGTTCGCAGCTTGATAGTGGCTATTTAGAGAACTTGAGAGATATGGACTTAATTAGTGAAGAGCAATACAACGACCTTAAAAATAAATACAACAATAAACTTGCTGAAGAAATTAAGCAAAGCTTTGTTGGTGGAGATAGCGAAACAATACAAGCAAACATTGAAAACGCAGACAGATATTATTCAGAGGGAAAAATTACACAAGAATCATATCAAGGTGTTTACAATGATTATTCAACTAAGGCTGTTAATGGCGTTTCTACTCTTGATGATTACAACACCACAAAGAAGACACTTGAAGAATATAAAAATAGCGGCAAATTGTCGCAATCTCAATACAATGACTTGCTTAACAAACTTAAGTCTAACACTCAGAGGAAACTTGACTCTTCTCAATATCAAGTTAAAGGACTTGGTAGCTCGCTTGTATGGACAGATGATATTGACGTTTATATCGACGGCAAAGAGTATGACCTTGTATCAGGACACAAAGTGGACAAAGATAGTACAAAGCAAACGCTTAACGAACTTTCAACAGGTAATAGTGGGACGGCTCCGTCTGTTGGTACAGTTGTTGTTCTTTGCGGAGAAATGTATATCTACAAGAAATCAAGGGACGGTAAGAATTGGCACAAAATGGAAAATGATAGGCACAAGGTTTCAGACGCAGTTAAGGCTTATCTAAACAAGTAATAGGGAGGTTATTTTATGGCTGATTTATCAGTTTTAGCTGCAAAAGGTGCAGCGACACAACCAAATACACCGAGCTCACTTGGTACAAATAAAGAGAAGTCGATTCTTTCTCAACTTGCAGCAGGCGAAAAGACGGAAAGTATGATTGATTTTGAAGAAAACCTAAACAAAAATAATGGAGGCTTCTTTGGTGGTATAGGTTATTTCTTTGAAAAATTAGGTCTTGGAATACTTAGCAGCATTGAGGGTATATGGGACTATACAGCAGGTGGCTTAGCTAAGCTTTTCGGTGCTGATGATTGGGCAGAACAACAATTTGCTAACGATTGGGTAAATTATAACCATGCTGACGAGTGGTACAACCCCTCAGACGGTTGGAAAGTTGCAGGCGACGTAGCAGGAGGTATAGGAACAAGTATACCTGCTATTGCCACTGTAGCTGCAGCAGGAGCTATTGCAGTGGCGTCAGGGGGAACCTTAACCCCTGTCGCAGCTGCTTTAATTTCGGGTACCGTTGCAGGACTTGGTGCTGCAGGTAATGCAACTAAAGAAGCTTATAGGCAAACAGGAGAGCTTGGAGGCAAAGAGTTTGGCTACGGTGCCCTTGTTGGTATTACAGAGGGTGCTGTAGAGGGTATCTCTGCAGGTATTGGAGCAGGTACAGGTCAAGTAGTTAAGAATATAAGCAAGTCTTTTGGAAAAGAGATTGCAGAAACTGCAACAAGAGAAACTTTAGGCAAAGCTGTAGTTAAAGGCTTTATTGGAGAAGCTTTTGAAGAGGGCTTATCTGAAATTCTTGACCCTGTATGGGCTCGTTTAACTTATGACCCTAATGCCAAAAATGCAACCTTTCAAGAAGTTGGTTACGCAGCACTTATTGGCGGCTTAAGCGGTGCTATTATGGGCGGCGTAGACGTTTCTGTGCGTAATGTTGCAAGTACAGCAAGAGGTAATAAGATTGTTTCAGAGGGCAAAGCAAACAATGTTATACAAATGGCAGAGCAGCTTAACTCTTATGAAAGCACAAACAAAACAGGCTTAGAATCTTTTGAGCTTGTACAAAATGTTTACACTGAACTTCAGAACAGCATGCAAAAGACTAACGGTCAAATTACGACTATGAAGCAAAAAATGTTGCTTGGAGTGCTTGAAAGAGCAAACACAACAGCAGTTTTTTCTCCTATTGTTGCAAGAAGTGCTGAAAACATTGTAAATAATGCAGATTTGATTGCTCAAAAACTAAATTCTTATGGTTATACAGACGCTAACGGTAAAGCTATAACTTTTACAGCTGAGCAAATAAGAAATGGTGTAGATATAAACGACTCTAAAACGTTCTCAAAAGCTCTGAAAACAAATGACGTTCTTAGAAGCTTAGCTGTAGCTGACGCAACAGGGCAAATTACTATGAACACAGCAAAATTTCAAGAAGCTACTCTCATGGGTCAGAAATTAAGCTCGCAAGTTGACTTAAACAGGTTTATTGAAACCGCCACCGACTCAGAATTACAAGCTGTTGGCGAAAAACTTGGAATAAATAATTGGCAAAGTTTAACAAATGCTGAATTTCAAGAAAAAATTACAGAGTTTGTAAGAAACGACGGTGTAGAAGCGTACAAAAAGGAACGTTTAATTGTAAAAGACGCTGAAAACTTATCTGTAGAGTCTGCAAAAGAATTGCCAAAACGTCTAAATATGACAGAAGACGGAGCTGTAAGGTATGCTCAGGGCGATTCACAAATTGCAATCATTAAAGACGGCGATAATTATCGTATGTATGATTATCAAAGCAAAAGATTGTCAAAAGTCTTAACAAAACAAGAGGTAAATAAGGTTTTAAGGCAGCTTAATACTCAAGCTCAAACAGTAGCGACTGAAGTTAGACAACAACTTGAACAAGAATCTACGCTAAGACAACAGACGGCGGAAATTGATACTTATGCACGTGAAAACATTGCAGATTATCAAAAGCTTAATTCTGCAAATCAAAGTATGGTTAGAGCCGTCATCAGGCAGGGTAGAGCAGCAGGTATTGCAGAAGCTGACGTTTTATCTTACGCAAGAGTTTCGGCTCATACAGGGCTAAATATTACCTATAACAAAGACTTGTGTATTGTTGGAAAGAATACCGAAACAGGAGAAAATGTTTACTCTGACGGTTATTATGACCCTAACAACAATAGAATCGTTGTAAACCCTGAAACAAAACGTACTCATGAGGCTTTATTACTCCATGAGTTAGACCATGCTATAAGAAAAACGCCTGACGGTGGAACAATAATCGAGCAAGGTGTTAAAAATATGACTAAAGAGGAAAAAGAAGCTATTATTAACCGCTATCGCAATGCAGGCAGAGGTAGCTCTATAGAGCTTATTGAGGAAATTAACGCTCATTATGCTGAGGGTATGCTTACAAATAAGAATTTGTTAGAAAAATTATGCGAAACCAAGCCTACCTTGAAAGAGAAAATACTTAATTTCTTCAAAAAATCAAAAAGTACGTATTCTGAGGACGTAAAACTATCAAAAGAGGCTCAATCTTTGTATAAAAGGTATAAAAAGCTCTTTGATGAGTTCTCTGCACGCAATCAAGGCAACAATGCAGCTGAAATTTCTGCTGTAAATAACGCTTCAGAGGCGTATACACTTGCAAAAGACGGCGAAAATGATTATAATAATCAAAAAGGAGTTGAAAATGGACAAGAAATCACAGAAACAACCAAAACAACAGAAACCAAAGAGAACAGCAGGTCAAATGAGAGCTTACGTGGAAGTAGAGGGCGAGGTATTTCCGTTTTCAATGACTATGGAACAGTTAGACAATTATCAGAAATCGTTAAAAACACAGAAACAGTCCAAAAAATAGGCGATTTCTTTACTGAAATTTACACTGAACCGCAAACAGACACTCAGGAAAATCTTGTTTGGCACGCTAAAAATGAAGATATTAACATTTATTTCGCAAAGACAAAAGAAAATGCTACAAATGTTTATTTTTATGACGGCAAAAGCTTAATTTTAAGAGAAAATGCAAGCGAACAAGCCCTTGTTGATATATTAGACAGAGAAAAACCTATTAAGAGGGATATTGACGCTAACAAGGTGGCACATATTTCTACTGAAAGGTGGTCTAAGTTTATTGAATTTGAACCAAACGCATATTTAACAAGAATACCTATACAACAATTCCTTGATATGACAACAGAGAGTTATGTTGAACAAAGACAACTAAACGCTCGCTCTACACAAATATCAAAGAAAGTAGCCGCTTCCGATATTAAAAATACGGCAGGCGAGTATATGTATCTTGAAATTGACTTAAAAAATAAAAAAGTAACAAATCATGAGGGACGACACCGCATGACAGCGTTGCTTAATGCAGGAAATGCTTACGCAGACGTCTTTGTAATACCTGTAAACGACGCAGGTATTGACAGTTATGGAAATATTGAAGTACAAGGTCAATTTAACACAGACAAACATAATCTTGGCTTAGTAAGAGCTAAAAGCAGTAAGTTTGCCGCCGCCATAGAGCAGGTTTTCAAAGCTGATGACGGGAATATTAGGTACGCTCTGCCTGAAACAGATTCTACAGGGAAAAAGCTCTCAGACAATCAACGCAAATATTTTGCAGAGAGTAAGGTTGTTGACGAAAAGGGGCAGCTTCTACCAGTTTATCACGGCACAAATAACAGAGAAGAAATTAGCGTTTGGAATAGTAAACATAATTGGTTTGCTACAACGCATAAAAAGTTTACAATCTTTAAGCCAAATGAAGATACAACAGGCTTTTTCTTTGCTGATGATTACGACAATGCAGGTGGTTACGGGAGTACTGTTTATAAAGTTTATCTCAACATTAAAAAACCTCTTATTATTGAGTGCAACAACGCAAACTATAGCTCAATAACACATAACGAAATTACACAAGATACGTATGAGTGGGCTGAGTGGGCTAAGAAAAATGGTTATGACGGTGTTATATTTAAGAATATTAGGGACGGCGTTGATTATGGAGCAATGCAAAAATCTCTTAACGAGTACGTTGTTTACAATTCTAATCAAATAAAAGAAACAAGCAATATTAACCCTACCATTGACAGAGATATACGTTATGCGTTAGATAGTAACGAAGATATTAAAAACTTGGTGGCTATTCACAACACAACAGAATCTAAGCTGTTGCAATCTATAGAACTCGGCGGCTTGCCAATGCCAAGTATTGCAATAATTAAAAGTGATATGGGACACGAAAACTTTGGAAATATAAGTTTGATATTAAAATCTGAAGCTATTGACCCTCAAAAACACTATGACAATAAAGTATATTCTGCTGACGCATATTCTCCAAGATTTCCACAAGTTGATTATAGCCTTAACGGTAAAGAATTAAAAATATTAGCTGATAAAATGGACACGAGCGTGTCTATGTTAGAAGCCAATGATTTTGCAGAGGGTAAAAGCAGAGATAGAATTATAGACAGCCTTAAATACAATGATGACTTTATTAAGCACTATCTTAAAGAGTTCAGCATGGAAAAGGAAATCATTTATAAAGAACCTAGCTACTCAAGTGCGATTTACTATAATGATGATATTCAGGAATTTTTGAAGCGTGATTATTCATTTACAGAACTTGTAAAAAATGAAGAAGTACGACAAAAACTACAAAACGCTGTTGAAAAGGCAAAAGATAAAAAAACAGCTGAATTTAAGAAAAACATGCTTCAACACGACTACGATAGACTCAATACAGCTCTTGACGAGGCTCGTGATGATAAGTTCTTATATGAGGTTTTAGAAAAAGATTATAATAACGATAAGCTTATTGCTCAAGGCAAAGCCGAGCAAGTTGTTGATACTTACGCAACAAGACAAAATCTTATAGAAAAGCTTAAGGACGATAAACAATTCAATGATTATGTGGAGAGTGTTGTAGATAAGGTATTAAAAAAGAAATATCTGCGAAACAACAAAGATTATTATACAAACTTAGGGAATCCTCGTAGCTTTGAATCGTTACACGAAGAATATACTGCAGAAAACGCAGTAGAACTAATGAAAGAACAAGGCTCCAAGAATAGTGAGGGTGGCAATATATTTGGCTTCGGCATAGGGGAAATACGTGCTGCACTTAGCAAAATTTATAACAATATTTCTGAAATGCACCAAGACGAGTACAAACTTCAAAATGTCAGCGATGACAGCTCATTGGCTTATGAAGAGTGTAATACAGAATTGCACGATATTGCAGAGCGTATTTCTACAAAAATAAAAACAGGAAACTTTTTAGAAGAGAGAGATATTGCACTTAATGCAGTGTTTGATATTATTTCTTCAACTAAAACAAACGAACAGGCAAAAAGATTGATAAAAAGAGAATATCGTTTTGATATATCTGACGCAGAAATCTTAAACATAAGACGACTTGCTAAAAAAGTAGCTGAATTGCCTGTAAAATATTTTGAGGCAAAGCCTGAGAGGGTAGTAAACTTTAATGAAATTGTGGAAGTAATAGCTCCTGTGGGTACAAGTTCTAAAGTTGTAAACTTCTTTAATGAGCAGGGTATAAAAATTGAGTTGTACGACGAAAACACAAGTAGTAGAAGCGATTTAATAAAGAACTTACCTGACAATGTGAGATTTGCTTTACAAGAGGACGAAAACAACACTATAGGCGGTCTAACAAAAGGTCAGAGGGCTAAGTTTGTTGCAAACAACACTAAGTTTAAGGTTTACTCAAAGCTTGACGCTACAGAAGTAATCAATAGCATAATTAGTGAAAGACTTGTACTTGATGATAAGTATGGAACGCTTAGCGGAAAGAGTAAGGCTGAAGTAATTGACAGGTTGTTTACAAAGCTTAATAGTGCTAATGAGGGTTATAGAACAGGCGTAGCTCTAAATATTGCTGATTATATTCTTGAAAACGCAGTTTTGGAAGACATGTACGACTTAACTGATAATTCAGAAGATATGCGAGTTTTATCAGTTTTAAGAAGCTATATGCACAATATCAACTTGAGCGGAATACAGGAAGAAATCAAATATAAGTACGATAATAAAAACAATATCAATCTTATTTGGGGCAACAAAAATTCTAAACAAACGCCTGATATTATTGCACAAGAGCTTGCTGAGTTTGGAATTTTTATAGACGCTGTAAATGAAGCTGATATATTCTTCCAAATGGTAGACAAGTACGAGTCTGCAAGAGCTGCAGTAAATAAAAAGGTCGAAACTATAAAACTTAAAACTTACGGCTCTAAGGCTAAGATTGAAGAACTTAGACAACAAATAGCGAGAGATATTTTACTTGCTTATGATGAGAAAGGCGAAAAATCTAAATACGCTAAGCTTGTGGAAAAATATACTGACAAGATTGCAAATTTAACAAAACAAGTTAAAGAGGCTGACAAGAAAAATAAGCTTGTAAATAGCGTTATTGATAGTGCTCAATACTTGAAGAGTGTTGCCGATAAACGTAGTTATGTTGGAACTGAAGTGTTTAATGCTCCTGAGCTTACTTCTTGGCTTAAAGAGCTTGGAAAACTGAAATATAGGTCTGACTTAAGGAAAGCAGGAGCAAGAACTCTACTGCTAAATTATGGCAAGTTTTATAACACAAGCAACCCTTTACTATATGATTCTGACCCTAACTTGAATTATATAGATGAGAACGTTATAGACGCTATAAACTTCATTAAGGCAAACGAAAATAGCACAGCACCGTTATCTTATGAAGAGTTACAAGCTGCTCAGGTAATAATGGCGTCCGCTAAACACTTGTTTCAAAATTACGACCAAATGATTTTAGAGGGCAAAAAGGTAAGAATAAGTGAAGCTGCAGCAAATGGTATAGCTATTCTTCAGCAAAGCAAAAACAGGGTAGGTAAAGGCTTCTTTAATAACATTTACGGCATGTTTAATAAAATTGTTGAACCACGAGCTGTAATTAAGTCGCTCGAAAACTACAACCCTGACGGAATACTTACAAGAGCATATAAACAGATAACAGACGGCGAAACAGCCTCAGGCTTAATGTATATTGACCTTGTAAGTGAGTTTGATAATTTCTTCAAGACAAATAAAAAATACAAAAAACGTCTAACTTCAGAATATGTAAAGGTTGGCGACGCAGAGCTTACTATAGGTCAAGCAATTTCACTATATGAGCTATCGAAACGTGAACAAGCTCAGGCAGGGCTTTATGAGTCAGGTTTTAGCTACTTGGACAAAAAAGGTGCTAAACAAAGTGTTAGAATCACAGAAAGAAACATACAAGAACTTGCCAAAAACTTTACAGAATCAGATAAGCAGTTTGTGGCAATAGTTGAAGACTTTTTCAACGTTAAAAGCAAAAATGCAAAAACCGCCGCCGATTTAGAAATCTTAGGCTATACAAATGCTTCAGAAGACTTTTATTTTCCTATCAAGCGTGATAGTGGCACCATAGCTAAAAATATTACAGACGCAAGAAGTATAATGTCTGATTGGGCGAATGTTTATAATTTCTCTTTTAATAAAGACGTTAAAGCAGGGTCAAAAAATAAACTGTTTATCACAGACGTTTACAGCGTTGTGTCAAGGCATGCAAAGCAACTCTCAACTTATGCAAACTTGACTGTTCCTCTTAAAAACTTCAGTCAGTTGTATGCTAAAAATATAGGCTCAAAAACTGACGTACGTACAATAAAGAATACAGTAAACGAGCAAGTATGGGACGGAGCTGACAGATATTTAAGTAAATTATTTGCTGATATTCAAGGCAGAGCCACAAGCAGCTCGTTTATAGAAAAACTGAGAGGAGCTTATGCAAAATATCAACTTGGTGCAAATCTTAAAGTTATAGTTTCTCAGGTTACTTCTTACCCTACGGCAGGGGTAATACTTGATATTGACTCTATGGCAAAAGGTGCCGTTATGAAGACTAACTATAAAGCTTTGGACGAATATTGTGCTTATGCTAAAGTTAGAAACTATGAGAAAGGTGTCGTTAGGGCTGAGGGTGTAATTGATAAAGTTGGTAAAGTTGGCGACGTTCTCACAAAACCTATTCAATGGACAGATAGGCTTACTATCGGTAAGCTTTGGAACGCTTGCCAAGTGCAAGTGCAAAAAGATAATGGACATAAAATAGGAACAGTTGAAAACATGAAAGCCGCAGGTGTATTGTTGGAAGAAGTTGTTAGACTAACACAACCAAACTATACAAACACAGAAAGGTCTGAGCTTATGCGTTCTGACAGTGATATTGTAAGAAGCTTTACAATGTTTACTTCTGTACCACTAAAGCAGCTTTCAAGGCTTGTTGAATCTGTAGGAGAGTTTAGAGCTTTAAGACAGATGATTAAGTCAGGAAACGCCTCAACTGAAGTTGCTGCAAGGTATAAAATTGCAAAGAGAAAGCTTAGTAGGACGCTTGCCTCAATAACTGTTGCAAACTTAATGTATGTTTTAGTCGGACAATTCTTCAAATGGCTATACAACAAAGACAGAGAAGATAAAGAGGGCAATAAGATTAGCTTTATTCAAGACTTAACAAATGATTTTGTAAGTACAAATATAGGCATGTTTCCTGTTGTAAAAGATATTTATAATTTCTTTGTAAACGATTATGAGTTTAGCAACTTTGCTTATGAAACTGTAGAAAGTGTATTGTCTGCAAGCAAAGAATTGTTTGAGCTTGCAACAAAAGCTGCAAATGGAGAAATTGTGGACAAATCAGAATATATGCGACCACTTAGAAACTCTTTATATGCTATTGGACAAATTACAGGTATACCTGTAAGGAATATAAACAATCTTTTCAGTGGGCTTATGAAACGTTTTGACCCTGCAAGTGCATACAAGTACAACTCTATGTTCTATAACGCAAAATATTCTCATGATATAAAAGAAGCTTTAGCAAACGGAGATACAAAACTTGCTGAAACTATTATGAGTTTGTTGCTTAATGAAGACAAGGCAGGCGACGTAAATGCTGCAGTGCGAAAGAAGCTTATTGAGCTTTACAGTAAAGAGTATACTGTTTTGCCTAAGAGTATCGGAGATAGTGTTTCTTATAATGGAGAAACAATTAAACTATCTAAAGAGCAGCGAACCAAATTTAAGAAAGTTTATAGTCAAGCGAATAGCCATGTTGAAAATATGATATTGAGTAAAACCTTTAATAGTTTGTCTGAGGAAAAACAAGCTAAAGCAATAAAGCAGCTTTATGACGCTTATTATGCGAAAGCTTTGTCTGAAACTTTAGGTGTCGAACATGATAACAAACTTTTAGAGGCTTCTAAGTTTGTTGATATAGCGAGCTTGTCGGTTATATTTGCAGGTATCTCAGAAATTACGTCTGATAAAAATAGCAATGGAGCAACAATAACAGGTTCTAAAAAAGCAAAAGTAATTAAGTATTTATTAACTCAAAAACTTACTGATGAACAAGCTTTAATTATTCTTGCTTATCATGGCTATACAATAAAGGACAAAGAGTATAAAGGTTTATCTGAAAAGCAAATAAAAACCAAATTATTACGTTATATTTTAGGCTTAAAATCAGCCACACAAGCCGAGAAAGCAAAACTTGCAGAATTGTGTGGCTTTGAGGTTAGAAACGGTAGAATAATCACTCAGACGCCTTACAGAGCGAATAAATAGTGACTAAATGCAGTTTAATCTATGTTATTATTTATAGCAGGAGGGAAGAGTATGCTTACAATTACTCCAACTATGGAATCTGAAATTACGAAAATCGTTTGTCCTCACTGTAATACAAAAGTGCCACGTGTCGGCTTAAAAAAAGACAGTATTGTAAAAGGTCTGACTTTCAAATGCCGCACTTGTGGAAAGTTGTACGAAGTTAAAACTGAATAATTGACAAAATTGTGCCAAAGTCCAAAGAGATAGAGCCCTTACTACAATAAAAGTAGTTTGGGCTCTTTTCTTATAAAAATCTATGAAAAAAGGAGGAACTGCAGTATGAAATCTAACAAAGATAACAGATTTGCTACCAACAAGGGCGGAATTATCAAGGCTACTAAGTCTGTAAAGACCGACTCTCCTAAGGCAACTGTTGTTAAAGGCAGCGACCTTAGAAACGGCAAAAAATAAACCATAAATCAAAGAAATAGGAGGAAATGACGATTATGGACAAAGAAAAAGATTTGAATCTTGATGATGAGCTTGACGAAGACGTAGTATCTGACGTTGACGAAGACGTTGACAATGATACTGACGACGAGTTTGAGTACGACGAAGACGGCAATATCATTATTCCTGACGTTGAAGACGAGGACGTTAAGGAAGATGAAGAAACCGACGAAGAGCAGGACGAAAACGAAGAAGAAGACGAGGACGAGGGCTCTAAATCTTCTGAGGAAGTAGTTGAGCCTGCAGAGCAACAACCTGACGAGAAAGACGAAAGAATTGCAAAGCTTGAAAAGGAGCTCGCAGCTTACAAAAATCAAGGCAAAGCTACACTTTCAAAATTAGGTGTTGAGAGCAAAGACGTTCTTGAGGGGCTTGAGAAATTAGCAGCTGAGGCTGAAGATATATCTCTTGAAGAGTATAAAAAAAATAAAGCTCAAGCAGAAAGAAACGACGAAGCTCTAAAAATGCTGCAAAAAGCTGAGTTTGAAAAGAAAATGAAAGCTGACCTTGCAGAACTACAAGCCGCTTACCCTGAAACAAAGAAATATACCTCTATTGATAAAATTGAGAACTTTGTTGAGTTTGGAAAGTTTAGAGATATGGGGTTATCTCCAAAACAGGCGTATGCAGCTGCAAACCCTGACAGCGTAAGACAAAGTGTTGCTGATTCTGTTAAGCAAAAATCGCTTAACAATAAAGACCACTTAAAATCTGCTGTTCCAAAAGGGTCAAAAGACGACTCTCTTAAAATGCCAAAAAGCACTTTAGTTGAGTGGAGGGAATTATTCCCTAACAAGAGTGATAAAGAAATTATTGCTCTTTACAAACAATCTTATAGCAAATAAAAAATTAAAAAAGGAGAGAAAAATCATGTTTAGACTATTAAAGATTGAAAATGCAAGACTTAATGTTCCTGAGCCTGAGTATTTGACAGTTACGGCTGGCGAAGCTGTTTCTGAGGGCGAGGCTTTAGTGCTTGCAAGTGGTAAACTTACCAAATGCGGAGCAACTGCAGCTCCAACATTTATCGCAATGGCAAGTCTTGCAGCAGACGCTACCAAGAGAGAAATTGCGGTTTGCAGAGTAGAAAAAAATCAGGTATACCAAGTACCTGTAACAGTGGCTCCTACCACTCTTAATGTAGGAGATAAAGTAACATTACACACAGACGGACTTCAGGTTACTGCAACAACCACAAGCGGCGTTGTAACAATCGTTTCACTTAATGGAGCTGCTGCAGCTGGCGACGAAGTTATCGTTAGAATATAAAGTTGGAGGTAAAAGAAAATGAGTAACTTTATTTACAGCAAAATGTCAGGTAAAAACGACCCTATGTATGGGAAGTTTGAACACCCTATCAAAGCTCTTATTGAAAACGAGAGCAATATCTGCGAAAAACAAAAAGGAGTTCTTGACTTCTTGTTTAACGTAGAAAAATCAAACAGATATGCGGAAACAATTATCGGTGAATCAGACTTTGACACTTTCCAAAGCGTGAAAGAGGGTCAACGTGCTGAAAACGACAATGTAGAAACTACTTTCAAAAAGACTATTGAACACATTACCTTTATGAAAGAGTTTACTATTACAAAAGAAATGGCAGATGACGCTAAATTTGGTATGGGTACAAATATGAAAAACAAGCCTCGTAAGTTTGTTCGTGCATATTACAAAACTCGTAACAAAATTGCTGCATGGGCTCTTATAAACGGAACTAAAGCAAGCGACACTTTCAACAAAGCTGTTGTTGACCTTACATGCCAAGACGGAAAGTCTTTGTTTAACAATGCTCACACTTACGCTACAGAGAAGATGAAAGGCAAGAGTCAATCAAACTATTTCTATGGTTCTCTTACAACTAATGCTTCTAAGCTTGAGGAATCTATGGGCGTTCTTGCAAACAAACTTAGAAACTTCAAAGATGAAAACGGCGAAAACATGGGCTATGTTGCAGACGTTATTATTGTTCCATGCAATAGACCAAAACTTGAAGCTATGGTTAAAAAGGTTGTTGGTTCTGAAAGAACAGTTGGCAGCAACAATAACGACATTAACACTCAATACGGTAATTGGACTGTTGTTGTCCTTGACGGTTGGGAAACTACAGACGACAGATTTATGATTATGTCTTCTGAGGCAAACGAAAACCTTATGGGCAATATGTTCTACAACAGGGTTCCTCTTGATATTAGAAACAATATTGACGACCACAACCGTAACTACTATTGGAACGGTTACTGCCGTTTTGGTGTTGGCTTCAATAGCTGGAAACACATTTTGCTTGCTGTTGACAGCTCTTCAGCAGTTACAGGTGCAACAAACCTTGCATAAGGTCTGAGAGTCTAACAGGAGGTAATTATGACTATTTCTGAGCTTTATAAACAAGTTGCTCAATTAGGCTTTGAGGACTCTTTGGAAGACGAAGATAGATTCTATTATGCGGCAAATAGAGCTTTATTGCAGGTCAACAAAATTAGACCTGCAATAAGCTACTATTTAATTAACCATAAGCCACTTACAAATTTGGTAAAAGAGTCTACATTTATTCCATTAGAGAAAGATAAAGATTTAATTTATGAAGCAACTAACGCTAAGTCATATTATTTCGAGGCAGACGGAAACGGTGTTGTATATATTGAACTTTATGATACCGTAACAGAAACGTGGAAAATTATTGACACGATTAACCTGTCATCTAAGCGAGCTTTTGTGCCTTACAAAGGTTTTATAAAAGAGGGTGGCGAATTTGTAAACGGAAATGTACGTTTAAGGTTTACAGGAGATTATTTTTATTCAATTAAAAATATAGCTATGTATGAACATTTGTTTAGTGATGAAGTACAAGATATTCCTGCTTTTGAATCTTATACACGTTACGATATAAACACTTTGGTTGACGATTTTTTGGCTTTAAGCTGTCCACCAATCAAAGAAGCAGAAAGAAACTTAATATTGAATCAAGATTACGAAGTTGAGGGGAATAGCGTTATTTTACTTCCTTATGAAAGTAAGGGTGTATATAAAGTCTTGTATGAACGTAAGCCTGCTGTAATAGAAGATACAGGCGACGTTACAAATGACGATAATGTAATAGACCTTGACGACGAGCTTTGCTCATTATTACCTGTTCTTATTGCTGCTTACGTATGGATAGATGATGAGCCTCAGAAATCTGAATATTATATGAGCCTTTATAGAGAACGTTCGAACGACATTGAGCAAAGAGCTAAAGACGCCACACCTGTAACAATTAAAAGTTTTAATAGGTGGTAGAAATTATGGCTTACAAAAATTCAAAAAATATGTTACAAGAAAGAGATACCTATAACAGATATTACGGCGACTTCAGGGGAGTTGACTTCTCAAGCGACCATACGCAAGTACATGAACAACGCCTTGCTTACGCTGTAAATATGTTTAGAGATTATCAATCAGGGCAAGGGCAAGCTCTTGAAACTATTGCAGGTTTTAGGAAGCGTGTTGTACTCCCTGAAGAAAACGAAGTATACGGCATATTTCATTTCTCGCATAGAACTGAAGCTAATAAGACCGTAACTAAAGTTTTAATTCACTCAGGAAATAAGCTTTATGTTTGGAATAATTACCCTAACACAATAAACGTTGTTTTGAGCGAAACTATTACAGTTCCTGCACCAACTTCAACAATAAATGGCACCCACACTTTTGAGCAAGTCTTACCTGATAACATTGCAGCTGTTGTTGCTTTGGCTAAAACAAACGGAGAAGATTTAACATTGCTTACAAGCTTTGATTCAACAACTCACGTTTTATCTTATGCGAGCAGCAGCTTAAACGAGGGAGATAGATTGCTTTTATCATATAAAGAGGGTGTACTAAACACACAAGACGCCCTATTTAGCGAGATGAACACTCGCAAAAGTGCGTCTTTTATTTTTAATAACAAATTGTATATTATTGACGGCAAAAATTATCTTGTTTATGACGGAAATACTGTACAAAATGTGTTAGAAAAAGCTTATATTCCTACTACCTATATCAATATTGTTCCAAGTGGCACAAATGCAGATATAGGAAAAGAATACGAACAGAGAAATATCTTGCAGCCTAAATTCAAACATACTTTTATAGCTGACGGAACTACAACTGATTTTTATCTTAATGAGAATCAACTTGATTCTATCTCTGAAGTAAAAGTATATGGAGCGGTAAAAACTGCAGGAACCGATTATACGGTTGATTTAAGAAACGGAGTGATAAAGTTTGCAACTGCACCTACAAAACCTGAAGAAACAATACAGTCTGTAGGTTCTGAGGGCGAATCAGACGTGAAATACCCAGAGTTTTATGCAGGAATAGAAATAACTGCGAGCAAGGTGTTTACAAGCGTTTCGGGCGTAACAGACGAACGATTTAACATATCAGAGCTTATTACGCATTGCACGATAGTAGCTGTTTATGACAATAGAGTTTTCCTCTCAGGAAACCCTGAATTTCCTAACCATGTGTTTTATTCTGCAAGAAATAGTACAGGCTTTGTAGACCCTACGTACTTTGGTATTTTGAATTATTTTCAAGACGGTGTAGGCATTGCACCTATTACAGGCATGATAACTGTTGCAGATACTCTTATGGTATTAAAAAATGATACGCAACAAGACGGCTCAACCTATTTTCATACCGCCACCGAAACGAATAATAGCTTACAACCAAAAATATACCCCTCACAACAAGGTTTGAGCGGAATAGGTTGTTTAGGAGCTTGTGTCAACTTTCTTGATGACCCTATATTTATATCTCGTCTTGGAGTTGAGGCTGTAGGTCAGCTATCAGTTCGTAATGAACGTGCAAACGAACATAGGTCAAGTTTGATTGACGCAAAAATTGCAAACATGGACTTAAAGTCTGCAATGGTTGAAGAGTGGAACGGTTATTTACTTCTTCTTATAGACGGAAAAATGTTTATGGCAGACAGTAGACAAGTTTACACTCATGCTATAGGGGTTCCGCAATATGAGTGGTATTACATTGAGGGAATTGGTGTCTATAAAGGTCAATATCTTCAATATACTTACTCAACTCAATTAGCAGAAGAGCTGCAAGGTAAAACTGTACATTATTGTACTAAGTGTAAAAAATCTGCCGACAAGTGTACTTGTGGCAATGAAGATAATGTAATAGAGATACCTATAACTCTTGCAAATTCAGTTTACTACATGAACTCAAATGAAACAAAAAATCTTACAGGAACTGTTGTAAATGCTCCAAACGAAGCAGGCGAATCAGAAACTGAAGTTTTTGACGAGGGAGTTGTAGTAAATATTGGAGGAGAAGATTATTCGGTCGGTGTCTATTACACTGTACACGAAGTTTATGACATTTTTACAGGAGAGCTTGTCAAGTATGAAGCTTATCTCTGTGAAACAAACGGCGAGTATATTGGCGGCAAATTCAAAAAAGCCACGACTATTAAGAACATGGCTGAAAATATATTTTTCGGAACTGAAAACGGTGTTATTTGCTCGTTTAACTTCGACAAACGTAATGAACAGGGCGAAATTGCTCCTCAATATTACACATTTGACGATAGAACAATTTATTGTGGCTGTGCTACAAAAATGGACTGTTGCGGTATTCCACATTTGACAAAAAATACCGTAAAAAAATCAACCGTCATCAAAACAAAATCTTTCCGTTCGTCAGCTGCAAAAATTAAGGTTAGAACAAACAAAAAACCTTACACACAAATAGCACGTATAAACAACAGCTTATTTTCTTTTGAAGATATGAACTTTGCTGATTTTACGTTTAACACAAACGAAAAAAGTTTGTTTGCTATAAAAGAAAAAGAAAAGCAATGGGTAGAAAAACAATATTATATTTACTCTGACGAGTTTATGAAACCTTTTGCTTTGTATTACGTGTCGTTCCGCTATCAAGTAGTTGGAAGACTTAAAAACTAATGGAGGGTAATTATGGGACTTAAAAAATTAACAAACATAACACCTGCAGAATTAAAGGCTAAAGGCGTTGCGGCTCTTGCAGACAAACCTAACTTGTCAGCGTCTTATGGTGTTGGCGGTCTTTCTCCAACAAACTTAAAGCTATGGTTCGACCAAATAGGGAAGTTTATAGCTGAAAAAGTAAACATAATTCAGGACGTGCTTAGTTCTGACGACGCAGCAAGTTACGTTAAGCTTGATTTGGAGGGACTTGACGCAACTAAAGAAGCTATTGAGGGTTTTGCTTATAGTCTTCAAGACCTTGCCGATTCTTTCCTTGACGGTAAATTTGCGGCTTTCTTAAAAGCCAAGAAAAATGCAACGGCAGAAGAATTGACAGCTCTGCAGACACTATTAAACAATATTGATAAAAGCTTAAGCGACTTGCGAGCTTTATCAGACCAAAATTTGTTAGACCATGCTTCTATAAGAGGCAAAATTGAAACAGATATATCAAGCCACAATACTAATACTCAAGCTCATCAAGATATAAGAGGAAAAATTGCCATTGATATTGCTGCACATAACGGAGATATGACTTCTCACAGCTCTGCTATGGCTCTCAAATTTAACAGAGCAGACGTAATGCCTATATTTAGCGGAGAAGATTTGCAAAATGAGGGTAAAGTGCCGTCTGCAAAAGCTCTTAGTGGTGTTATAGCTTCAATTAACAGTACGCTTAATGGCATTAACGGAAAGGCTGAAAATTCGCTTATAAACGTTGAATATAACGCAGTTACAGGAGTAATAGTATTTACAAAAAATAATGGAGATACTATCACTTACGATTTACCAAGTGAAAAAATCTTAAAAGCCGACGCAAGTTATTATGACTCGACGACAAGGACTCTACACTTAGTCCTTATGGACGATACAGATATTGTGATAAATGTAGCTCATTTGGTAGACGAGTATTATGGAGATAATTCCACAATCACTCTCTACACTGATACCGACGGCAAAAAGAAATTTAAGATAAAAGATTCACTTAAACAAACTCTTGACGGTTATGGCACAACGCTACAGCAACATACAGAGGACATTCAGGGTCTTAATGATAATAAGGTCAACTATACTGATATTGTTGACAATGTAACAACTGAAGCCACAGACAAACCTGTTTCTGCAAAACAAGCTAAAATACTTAAAAGCGAAATTACGAGCTTAGATAACACACTTAAAGGAGCTTATAAGGCTGTTTCTTATGATAATACAACAGGTTCGTTTGTTTTAACAAAAGTAGACGGAACAACAGATACTGTAAGTTTCCCTCTTGAAAGCTTTGTATCGGACGCAACGTTTGACCCTGAAACAAACAAGGTAACACTCACGGTTTCAAATGGTAAGAGTGTAAGCTTCGATTTGTCGGCACTTATTGACTATTATTATGGCGACGGGACTACAATAGAGGTTTATGACGACCCTAATGACGGCTTTAAGCATAAAATTCGTGTTAAAAGCAATTTCTTAGACACGGTAAATACAGCCATAAGTGGACTTGATGCAAGACTATCAAAAGCCGAGCAAGATATTAAGTATCTTGAGAGAATTGATGAGCTTGGAAGTATAGGCAGGGCAGATACAGAAACTATAACTATGAACGAAGAAAATGGTTATCTATCTGCAAGAAAATTAAAGCTTGCTGATGACACAATTTTAGAGTTTATTCAGCTTACTAAAACTCAATATGACGCCATAGAAAATAAATTAAACACAGTTTTGTATTTAATTGATGACAGTGGTCGCCTTGCGTTGGCTATTGGTAACAAAGTTGTCTATTCTAATGGTGTTAAAGATACTGAAACAAATAATAGTATAACTTTCAGATTTTTAACTCAAGCGGCTTATGACGGCTTAACTACAAGAGATAGCTCTAAGCTTTATATAATCAACAATGACGGAGCTTTAGCTCTTGCCTTTGGAGATTTATTCTTAAACACTCACACCGAAGTTATCTCCGCAATAAGTGGGAGAGTAACAACCATTGAAAACTCTCATAAAACGCTTACAGGCACGAGCAAAGTGGCGGTTATGAATAGTTTGGTGGTAAGTGGTATTTCACTTGTTAGCGGTAGCTTGGTGGCGGCTGAGAGGTGTTTACAATGTTAAAGTGTAATGAACGCTCGCCTAAAGAAATGGGTGTTATAACAAAAGCTAAGGACTTAATGGAACACTGTTGCAATATGACAGCAAATACAAGCAGATTCCCTAAAAAATATCGTTTCTCAATAGGTGTAAGAATTGAAAATTTGTCTATTGAAATTTACGAAAATTTAGTAAGGGCAAACGAGTGTAATTTGAAAGACGTTGACGAACGCAAGAAGCGTCTAAACTGTCAGCAAGAAGCAATAGTTGACTGTAAGTTGCTTAATTCATTGATAGAGCTCTCATACAAAATAAAATCAATAGAGATAAGTACAAAATCTGTTGAATATTGGTGTGGGCTTGTGGTTGAAGTTAAGCGTATGACTGCAGCTTGGAGGAATAGCGACAAGCAGCAAGGCACAGCTCAACATTAAATCTTATAGGGTATGCTCTGTACCTCCTAACTCGTCGAACTCGAACAACGTTCGCAATGTCAACTCGAACGGTACTCTGAACAACAACAATGCGTACAATGGTAACAATGGCGTGCGTCCGCTTTGGTGGGTAAATAGTCAGACCGAGTAGCTTAATAAAGCGAAAGCAGTACTCCGCCAACAAAGGAGAGCATATCCTTTCGGAAACGATAAATACAAGATTGCTGACGTGAGTGCATTATTTTAAGGCACAAGCTAAAAGCAGCAAGGAGTTGAAATTATGCAGGAATATGAGAAAATATATGATTTTCAGAACCTTTATAATTCCTATAAGAAAGCAAGGAAAGGCAAAAGGTGGAAAGAGGCTGCAGTTAAGTTTGAAGTCAATTTAATGGAAGCGATTTTATTGCTTCAGAGGCAGCTTAAAACAAAAACTTACACTTTATCAGAATACAACGTCTTTAAGGTTTATGAGCCAAAAGAACGGCTTGTTATGAGTAATAGCTATAAAGACAAAGTAGTACAACACTCAATTTGCGACAATGTTCTTGAACCAACGCTTACAAAAACATTTATTCTTGACAATTATGCTTCGCAAGTTGGTAAGGGCACCGACTTTGGACTGAACAGGCTAAATTACTTTATGAGGCGTTATTACAGGCAAAACAAGACCGCTGAGGGGTGGGTTTTGAAGTGTGATATACGAAAGTATTTTTACAACATAGACCATACGAAACTGAAAGTCATGATACGCAAACATATTACCTGTAAAGATACATTGTGGCTGCTTGATATGATTATAGACAGCACAGAGGGTAATATTGGAATACCGATAGGAAATCAATCATCACAACTATTTGCATTGCTTTATCTTAGTGGGTTAGACCACTTTATAAAAGAAAAGTTGGGCGTTAAGTTTTATGGTAGATACATGGACGACTTCTATCTTATTCATAAAGATAAAGAGTTTCTTAAACATTGCCGTAAAGAAATTACGGCTTATGTTACAGGGCTCGGCTTAGAGCTTAATAGTAAAACATGTATTTCTCCACTTAAAAACGGTATTGATTTTCTCGGTTTCCACACTTACCTTACAGAAAGTGGGAAAGTAATCAAAAAATTAAGACAGTCATCAAAAGTTAGAATACGGAGGCGGCTTAAAAAGTATAAGAAATTAAACGAACAGCACAGGCTGCCGAAAAAGCGTATTGAGTGTTCTTATAATAGTTGGAAAGGGCACGCAAAGCGTGGGAATTGTTACCATTTAATTAAACAAATGGACGAACTTTATAATAATCTTTTCAAAAAGGAGGAAAAGAAAAAATGTCAAAAACATTAGGTAGTTTACCTATAGGAGCATTAGTCAAAGACGTTAATACAAAATTTCTTGACACGCCTATTGTTTGGAAAAAAGCTGACAGCAACCATGCAGATTACCCTGCTAATAGTACCACTCTTATTACAGAAAAAATAATTGCACTTAGGGCAGTTGACGCAAAAGAGCCAAGCAATACAAACTCTGACAGAAAAAGCTACGGAAACAACAAATATTCTGTGTCAAACATAGACCAATGGCTTAATTCTGACGCTGCTGCAGGGGAGTGGTATTCATCAAAACATAGTGCAGACCAAGCTCCTACAACTAAAAGCACTCACGTTTCTTGTAATACTTATACAGAAGACGCAGGTTTTCTTAAAGATTTTTCAGCTTTATTCAAAAATGCACTATTAGATACAACGCTAAAGGTTGTTTTGAATAAAGTAACCGACGGAGGAAATTACGAAAGTATAACAAGAAAAATATTTTTTGCTTCAACAACCGAAGTGGGTCTTGCAAATGAAAATAGCATTGCTGAGGGAAGTTGTCTAGCTTTATTCACAGACAATGCAAGCAGAATAGCTAATGTAACAGCAGAGTGTGTTACTGATTCTGACTACTCAAGCAACCCTGCCGCAGGAGCTGCTTGGTATTGGTGGTTAAGAACTCCTCTCTCGTCGAACTCGGACAGCGTTCGCACTGTCAACTCGTACGGTTCTCTGAACAACAACGGTGCGTACATTGGTAGCTTTGGCGTGCGTCCGCTTTGTAATTTGTCATCTGAAATCTTAGTATCTGATGAACCTGATACGGACGGCTGCTATATAATGTTTCCACCACCTCCTCCACCAACAATTAGCTTGAAAACTCCTATATATTGCGACCCTGATTATAATACAGGAGGAGTTGAGGGAGGAAAAGCTGAAATAAGTTGGACTGCAACAGGCAATATGTATAAGCTTGAACGCTCAATCAATGGTGGAGATTTTAGAGAGATTTACTATGGCGATAGCAACGAGTATATAGATTCAATCTCTAACAATATAAATACTGTACAATATAGAATAGCCTCAGTAGATGAAACAGGTATACAATCAGATTGGGGAACAACAAGCGTTGCAACAGTGCAAGACAATTACCCTCCATTTATTTCAGGAGATAATTCAGCTTTGGGAGATACTGCAAAACGTATTAAGTATAAATACGTTGTTTATGACGGCGACGACGTGAATATTACCGTTTCTGAATATGTAAACGAAACGCTTATAAGGACTTATACAGCCACAGGTTCTCAAGAGAACACGCTTGAAATAAGTCTTGAAACATGGAACGGTCTGTCTACAGGCGACAATTATATTAAAATCGTTGCAGTTGATGATAATAACGCAACTGTTACTCAGACTAAACATTTTAATAAGGTGGGTGGCGTAATAGAACTTGAGTACACGCCGTTTGGACTTGCAATAACTGAGTGTCCAAAGATGATAAACGTTAAACTTGACCTTACCATGCCGCTTGACGCAAAGATACAAGTGTTTGCAACAAATAATGCAAATGATACGCAGCCTGTATGGGACGATATAACAACCGCAGCTTTAGGCGGACATAACCACGTGTTTAGCAATATTGCAAAACAACAAGGCGTTTCATATTATGGCGTAAAAATAAAAGTCAAAATCGAACGTAACGGAGCTGACGGAGATATTAAGCTTTACGCTATCAAATGTCAGCTTGATACAAATGTAGGTTAAAGGAGTGAAAATATGAATATGGAGTACAAGCTTTTAGACAATGGAAAAGGTTTAATTCTTACAAGACAGCCTGAGATTGTACAAAGACACTTATTTATCACGTTTTCAGGAGCACCTAAGAACGCTACAGCAATTTTTGAAAAAGTTGACGGCGATTCTCTATATAGGCAGCTGCAAGATGATACTTGCGGCTTGCCTGCTCACTTCTTAGACGGCAACATAAAGGTATCAGTAACAGTCTTAGACGGTAACAGCAATGCTCCAAAATGGCGTTGTGAAGAGATAAAGGCAAGCAAACAACAGGGTGGAGTGCTTGTATGTCCAAATGATATGAATATACCTATGCAAATGGTGGAGATTCAGCTTGAACAACAAAAGATAAAAGGAGAAATAGAAAAACTTGCAGAAAATTATTCGGAGCTTAATAAAAAATTGGAAAAGCTGCTTGAGGGTTACGATATAACGTAAAGGAGGTTATATATGACTACAAAAAAGAAACTTTTTAGCTTTATTATTTGCATAAGCTTCGTGCTTGCTCTTGGACTTGTTTTCTTTGGAGGTGTAGCTGCAGCAAGTCAAAATAGAAACGTGTATGCGGCGTCAACTGTTGCAACAGTTTCTGCTGAAGCAACAGAAACCACCCCTGTAGAAAATGAAGACGGTGGCGAGGTTGTGCCACAGCCTGATGAAAAGGAAGAAACTCATACTTTCTTAAGTAGAGTGTGGGAATTTGTGGAAAACAATTACCCTGAAATAGCAGCTACTGTTGGAAATGTAATAGTTTTGATTTTGCTTATTGTAAATAATGTAAAATCAAAGAAAAAACTCCTTAAGATTGACTCAGGTGTTTTGAAACAGACACAAACACAATCAGATATTGTTGACGTTGTAAATGGGTTGATACAAGGCTACAACACTCTTGAAGAAAAATTGTCAAAGTATAATGACACAGAAGACGAACGTTATGCTGCAGTTGGAGCTATGGTGGCACAAACAAAAGCTATCTTAGAGATTCTAACAACTGTTTATGCGAACTCAAAAAATATTCCACAAGGAGTAAAAGACCTTGTAAATCTGAAATATGCTAACGTTCTTAAAACCGTTGAAGATGAAGACAAACTTAAAGAGGTTGTAATAGACGTAGAAAAACCTGCGGAGGAAACGCAAGAAAGTAAGACGGAGGTATAGTTATGAAAAACACAACTAAGGGCAAGATTTGCAAAATTACAGCTCTTACTGTTGACGTAGCTGCACCTCTCGCCGCTACTATAAGTCAATTTCCTATATGGGTTGATAAGAGCTCGGCAGCAACTATTTCAGGCTTGTTTTTAGTATTCGCCTTTTTGTCAGCAATTCCTTTCATGAAACAGATTAAGGCTTACTTAAAATCTCCGTCAGCGTGGTCTATGTGGTGTATTATTTTAGTGCTATTTGTTGCTCTAAGAAATATTATAGACCAAATGCTTATTGTTTGTCTTGTGGGGCTTATTGCAAACGCTTGCGGTGCAGGGCTTCATAAAGCAGGAGAATATATTGAGAAAAAGCCTGACAAAATTACAGCGGAAGAAGATACACATAATCAGGAGGAGGTGTAGTTTATGAATCAGATTAACAATGATAAAACACCAAAAGACGTGGGTCAAGCTGTAGAGAGAGTGGGTAAAACTCAAAGAAAAGTTACACGCAATATTTTGAATAATGCAGGCACTATTGTTGGTATTTTTATAATTTTTGTAGTAATCGTAGTGTTTACTACAGATATAAAGCTAACAGGAGCCATGAAATGGGCTGAACTTAGTCTGGTATTCTTTATTCTATTATTTTGTTCTTTCTCAATGTATGTAAACTATGCAAGTAATGGAACTCGTGCAGGGAAGAACAGTGAAACTTTTATCAACTCCTATACAAACTATGACACAACAAAAAAGAAGATTGTTGAAAATAAGTATCAAACAAGGTTGCCTGAATTTTGTAGATACTATATTAAGGAAGAGCTTACCAATGCGAGAAATGCAATCTTATCTGAAGTAGGAATTGATTTTGACACATATCTGAAAGAGTATATAGGTAAAGATAAAACTTATTTAGAAACAGATAATAAATTATCAAAAAGCCAAATAGAGGCTATTTTGAAAGCAAACGCTGTTAAACCTATAAAACTTACTCCTGAAATGATAATGAAAAGAGGGCGAGGTAATGGGAGCAGAAACCCTCTCGAAATTAAACCTGAAACTAAGAAGAAAATTCATTTAAGCACTAAATTCACAACTACAGCTATTACTTCCTTTATTACAGGCGTAATTGTTCTTGACGTTATCATTAACCCTACATGGGCTACTTTCGCAGCGTGCTGCCTTAAAGTCTTGCTTGTTGTCCTAAATGGCTTTATGGGCTATAAAATGGGCTATGAGAATATAGTTGTTGATACAGTCGAATACATGAACGACCAAGTAGACCTAATGAATCAGCTTATACAATATATCGAAGCACACCCTGAACCTGAAATTGCAGAAGACGAGGGCGAAACACCAAAAGAAGAAGATTGCATTAAAGAAATTCAAACAGTTTGCGAAACGCAGGAGAAAACTGAGTCAAAGGAAGAGCCTAAACAGCCTGAAAAGAAGCAAATTGAAATAAAAAAGATAACAAATAATATAGAATAATCATATAAAAAGACGCCAAATTTACTGACGTCTTTTTTTGTATGCAGTCTTTATGCAAGTGCTATGCAAATGCAATGCACGTGCATAATGTGTGCTAAGCACAAGCAATGCAAACTTATGCAAATAAAACTAAACTAAATAAAAACAAAACAAAATCAAATAAAAAGGAAATTAAATCTAAAAAATATAACTGTCTGACTGTCTGTCTATATGCGTGCGTGAAGGTCGGTCAGTCAGTTAAAATTTATTTTTTAATTTTTTCTTCAATGAAGTGAAATAACTTTTGGTGCTTATCGGCAACAATTTCATAAATTTTTGTACTTGTTGTCAACCTGATAGCATTTTTGTTTAACCTGAACTTAAAATATTCTATTCCTGTTACTTCAGAGAGAGGAATAGATAAGTATTTCTTGCCTGTTGTCATGGTATCTGCCATTAAACCGAACCAAACAACCGCACCAATGCTGCGTTTATTAAATGTTAAATTTGAATCATCAACAAACCAAATACCGCTCACAGGCTTGTTGTTTTCAACTAAAGAGCCATAATACTTGTCCATAATTACTTTACCTCCTCATTGCTATTTGTGGAATGAGTTAGGTCGTAATGTTTTTGCTGTTCTTTTTTAAGCTCTTCTTCTTTTTCTCTAAGCTTAGAGTGTAGCGAGTTGATTTCTTTATCTTTGACTCTTACGATTTCAAAAACTACAACTATGGCTACAACAATAACAGAAATTAAGGCTATAATCATACTCACTCCTTGTTTAATTGTGGAGGGAGTGTATTATTTTATGCAAACTTGTAAAAAATAAAAGTGCCCTCCGCAACGGAGAGCACAGTCCTATACTTAAACAAACGCTTCCGTTGTTGCGACACAATTTTAACCCCGTGTGGGTTGGAAGTGTTTGTGATATAGGCAAAAAAGCCACTCCCACACGAGTAAAGAGATTAAATTGTGTCGCACAATTATATTAACACTATAATCAAAAAATGTCAAACAAAATCAAAAATTAAAGGCGGGTCTTGAAATTTTTTGACGAGTATTGTATAATTGCTGCGAGGTGGCTAAAGATGAAGAATATGAGATATACCGCAAGACAAAAGAGAGCTGCGTTAAAAATGTGGCTCGAGGACAAAGTTTTTATTTGGAAAGTTTGTCAGAAGTTTAAGTGTACAGAACGTTCGCTGTGGCGTTGGAAAGCTTTATACAACGGAACTTTAGAGAGTTTGGAAAATAAGTCAACACGTCCACATACACCGCACCCTAACGCACATACTTCTGATGAAGTGAAAACAATAATAGATATTTTCAAGAAGAAGCCGAACATTACTTACTGTGAAGCCTATGGTCTTTTACGTTCCAAAATAGCTTATAGCAGGAGTTATGGCGGCTTTTATAATTTCATCAGAAGAAATAACATAAGACCACACAAAGAGTTAGAGAGATATATACCAAAGCCTTACGATACGCCTGAAATGCTTGGCGTAAAGTGGCAAATGGACGTCAAATATGTTCCTGTTGAGTGTTATAAAGGTACAATGGTTCACTATGACGACAATAAATACTTTCAATACACAATGATAGATGAGGCTACAAGAGAAAGATTTTTATACCCTTATAGAGAGCACAATGTATCTTCAACTATTGATTTTGTAAAAAGAGCCATTGCATATTTTGGTTATGCTCCTACAATAATTCAGACAGATAATGGCTTAGAGTTTACAAACCACAAAGAAAAGAAATATCAAAACGGAACAACTATAACAACAAAGAAAGTACATGCACTCGATTTATTGCTTGAAAAGTTAAAAATTAAACACCAACTTATCAGAGCTTATACTCCAAGATTAAACGGAAAAGTAGAGCGTAGTCATAGAAGCGACCAAGAAAGTTTTTACGATTACTTAAAATTCAAAACTTACACTGAACTTAAAACAAAGATGATGAAATGGAATATAACTTACAACAATAGACCTCACTCGTCTTTGAGGAACAGAGAGGGTAAAAAGGTTTGGTGGAGCCCACTTCAGAAAAGAGCCGATTTATTAGCTATATTGCAAGAACATAGAGAAGATTATGTTGTAAGGTTTACAAAAAGCACGAAAACCATACGACAAGTTTATGCGGCTTAACAAAAATTGCTTAAAGTAGGGTGGCGGCGATTCCCTGTACAGGGAATACTTTTTGTTTGTCTTTTTTCAGATATTAACTAAATTTTCTAAGTCAAACTGTATTTGTTTGACTTTTTTCTTGCAATGTTTTACTCTAAAAAGGTATAAAGAAGCCTCAAAAACTCCTAAAAATCAAACATTTTCAAAAAAAATAAAAAAATTTCAAAAAAGTTGTGAAAATTGTTTGACAAATCACAAAAAACATTAAAATTTGATATTGACTAAGATATATTATTTGTGGTATAATAACAAAAATAAATAATAAAAAGGTGTATATGGTTGCATTAATAAGCGGCGGAGCAAAAGGCATAGGAAAAAGTTTGGTTGAAAAATTTGTAAAAGCGGGCTATAAAGTCGCTTTTTGCTATAACAAAAGCGAGGAAGATGCCGCTATCTTATGCAAAAACATAAACGGCAACAGTGAACTTAACTGCATAGGTATAAAATGCGATGTTAGGGATTATGAAAGTGTCAAAAATTTTGTCGAGCAAGCAGTAAAAGTTTTCGGTGGTATAGACGTCGTGGTAAATAATGCAGGGATAGCAAACTATGATTTACTAATGGATTTAAAGGTTAGTGAATGGCGAAATATAATGTCTACCAATCTTGACAGTGTGTTTTATATGTGCCGCGAGAGTATTCCTTATATGCTTGATAAAGGTGGTAGCATAATAAACATATCAAGTGTTTGGGGTGTTTATGGTGCAGCTTGTGAGGTTGCTTATTCCGCATCAAAAGCAGGCATGATAGGCCTTACCAAAGCTCTTGCACAGGAAATAGGAAGCAGTAAAATAACGGTAAACTGTATAGCCGCAGGGGCAGTAAATACGGATATGAATAAATGTCATTCTAAGGAGACGTTAGCCGAAATAAAGGAGAAAACGCCGCTTGGCAGAATAGGCGAGCCGCAAGAAGTGGCAGATATTGCCGTATTTTTGGCGTCAGAAAAAGCAAATTTTATTACGGGACAAGTTATCGAAGTGTCCGGAGGATTTAGATAAAAAGGAGAAAGAGTATGAAAGTTTTATTGTTACAAGATGTAAAAGCACATGGCAAAAAAGGCGATATTATCGAAGTTAGCGATGGTTATGCCAAAAACTTTTTGATTAAAAAGAAAATGGCAATTCAAGCCACCAATCAAGTTATAAACGAAACAAATCAAAAGAAAGCAAGTGAATTAAGAAAATTGGAAATAGAAAAACAAGAGGCAATAAAACTTGCTGAAAGATTAAACGGAAACACTATTATTGTAGAGATTGCTTGCGGTGATAACGGAAAAATGTTTGGGTCTGTCACAGCAAAGGAAATCAGTGATGCTCTTTTAAAAAGCGGTTATGATATAGACAAAAAGAAAATCAATTTAAAAGAGCCTATAAAAAGCCTTGGAACTTTTAGTGTAGAGGTAAAAGTTTATGCTAATGTATCAAGCACAATTAAAATAAATGTAGTAAAAAAATAACAAAAGGACAGTTTATGAACAACGTACATTTGATAAACCACATTTTGATAGACCATAAAATTGCCATTTTAAGAGACGAAAAAACAAAATGCAAACAGTTTAGGGAAGTTATAGAGGAAATAGCAATGTTAGAAACATTGGAAGTACTAAAAGATGCACCTACAAAAACAGTTACCGTAAAAACTCCGTTGGAAATGGTGGAACAAACGATTATAAAGGAAAACAGCATAGTAATCGTTCCAATACTTAGGGCAGGACTTGGTATGGTAAACGGAGTAACGGCAATGCTGCCTGCGGTAAAAGTAGGACATATCGGTATAGCTCGAAACGAGGAAACATTAGAGCCTGTGGAGTATATGTGCAAACTACCGCAAGACATACAAGATAAAATGGTAATATTGTTAGACCCTATGCTTGCAACGGGCGGGTCTGCATGTGCCGCAATTCAAGTCTTAAAAAACAGGGGAGTAAAAAATATTAAAATGCTTAATATTTTAGCCGTTCCCGAGGGAGTAGAAAAAGTTGCCAAAGCTCATCCCGATGTTGATATATACATTGCCAAAATGGATAGATGCTTAAACGAAAAAGGTTATATTTTGCCTGGACTAGGCGATGCGGGAGACAGAATTTTCGGCACAAAATAATTAAAAAACAAAAAATATCCGACTTTTTAGTCGGATGTTTTTATTTGCCTTAATAAATTTTTTACTTTTGTTAATCAAAAAACTTAAGATTGAAAAAGTTTTATTTTTTGCAAATATCAAATGTAAACATTGCATTAGCACTAACAATTAATATTGTTGGCCGTCACGGATATTAAAAGTAAAGCTTTTGTTTTCTCCGTTTTCGCTGTAAACAACTTGGATAATATCTTTTTTGATAAATTCCGCTTTTTGAACTTTTATATCTTTTTCGCCAAAAGTATCGATAAGTGCTTGCTTTTGTTTATTATTATAGTTTTTAATATCGTCGGAAATAAACAATAAGCTGCCGAAAATCGAGTTTATTTTTGCAATAAGTAGCCTTTTTTCAAATGTCATTTTCATGTTTTCTTCACGTAGGAAGAATACGTCAGGGTCATTCATCCAAGCTCTGCCGTTTAAATGACGTCTAAAAATAGTGTTTGAAGTAGCGTGTGGTGTAGAGCAGTCTTCTCGGATTGTATCTCTGTTTATCCAATTTTCCTGTATATCTGCACCTATACGGCAGTAATCAACTTTGCCAAAAGCAGGGAACATAGGAACGCCACAACCCAAAATCATTTTATCGCCTACACATTCACGGATAAAATCCATTGCATCGGTCATAATTTCGCCACGGCTTTTGTTGTGCATAGGAAGAACGCAGGCACCGTATAAAAAGTCTAGTTTAACTAAGTCATAGCCCCATTCATTTAGCACAACATCAAAGCACTGTTTGATATAGGCTCTAGCGCCTTGATTGTAAATATCTAAAGAGTAAAAACCTCCCCAATTATGGCCTGTTTTATAAGGCTTGCCTTTTTTGTCTTTAATAAACCAATCCGGATGGTTTTTGAAAAGCTCTGAAGACGGAACACCTGCAAAAGGCGCAAGCCAAAGTCCCGCAATCATTCCGCTATCGTGAATTTTATCTGCAATAACTTTCATTCCGTTAGGGAACTTGTTTTTATCTGTAATCAACCAATCGCCTATGTGTTGCTGATAGCCGTCATCGATTTGAAAACAATCAAATTTTACTTCTTGATTTATAATACTATCTAAATCATTATTTACTACTTTTTCGTTTATATTGCCATAATAGTTATACCAAGTGGTGTAACCGCAACGTCTTTTTGTCTCACGGCAAGGAATGCCTATTAATTTAAAGTACTCGTCAAAAGCAGTGTCGTATTCGCCGCTGACAAAAGTGAATTCCAATAGTTTGCTAGGCTCAGTATAAGTAACCCCCTCAAGTTCTTTGGAAATTATAACATTACTATTGTTGCAGTCAAAAGTTACAACGGTGTAGCCGTATTTTTCCGTCAAAGTACCAAATATATCTACATTATTATCTGTGCGTACATAGCCATAAGACCAGCCGTAAAATAGTCCCGATTTTCGAGGGAATTTCCAAAACAAAGTATCGCCTGACTTAGAAAGACCAAGTAGTTTACCAAAAGATTTTGTAATAAAAAATTCAACTTTTCTTGAAAGCTCCAACATTTGTTCTGAAGGCTCATACTCCATACTATCTGTCCAGCTTTGATAACCGTTTACATAAATTTTGCTGTTAGCAGAATATGTATAAGGCATAATAATGTCAAATTTGTCAAATGACACAGGGGTTTTTGGAATGGTTGAAAGGGATAAAATATTTTCCTTTTCAGTTAAACTCAAAGAAAAATGTTCGCACTCATGTGATGTGCAAGAAAATTTTTTATTGCCAACTTTATAGACTATATTAAAATTATATTTTTCGCTCATAAATTTCTCTATAAATATTAATGATATAATTATAT
>OFFL01000624.1_pt1 | contig 36426 bp, 35 predicted proteins | sample 1521391 | NCBI WGS metagenome assembly OFFL01 (sample SAMEA3504082, study PRJEB24116) | mouse gut metagenome | biome: mouse gut; feature: mouse-associated habitat; material: faeces | place: Denmark | collected 2011
TTTCTTATCAGTTTAATGCACTATGTACTATGAATATGGAGACAGGGGAGCTGAAAATGGTTGATACCATACCTAAATATGACTTATTAAAAAGAGGATTGGTAAGCAATATCTATGGTTATCATGACAAATTGATTTTTAGTCCAAACAGCATGGATTCCATAGCAGAATATGATTTGGCTACAAGAGAATTTACTTTTTATAAATTACCAGATGCACTTGTTTGGGGCAATACGGCGGGCATTATTTCATATAAAGACGACTTTTTTTTGCTTCCGCGGAACTATCCAGCAATTATTCAGTATAACGCTCAGAAAAAGAAATATATTTTTCACAGGCAGGTAATGGAAGAAATTATGAAACTTGCAAGTGATAAAGAATATGCAGATGGAAGAGCATATTTTGGTGGATGTACCATAAAAAAAGAACTTTTATTCGTTTCATTGGTTAGAACAAATGCTGTTTTAATCTGGCATATGGATACCTGCAAATATGAGATTGTACATATAGGAAATGAAAAGAATTTATATGGAGCAATCGCAGAAGTCAAGGATGGTTTTCTGCTTCGATTGTATGAAGGAGCAAAATTATTATTTTGGAATCCGCAAACAGGGGAAACAAGAGACATCAATCAGTTTCCCGATGCTTTTGAGTATCGCCTGAATCCAAGAGAAGAAGTACATCCTTTTGGAGGTTTTTTAATATTATCAAGTTATCTCCTGTTGATGCCGCAGCTAGGCAACCAAATATTAAGAATAGACAGAGAAACCTTAGAAATATCTATTTATGAAATGGACTGGAAAGATCATATGCGGGAGCCACAGGAAGGAATATTTGATAATCAGTGGGGATGCTTGAGAGCTGTATTGATTCCAGACAGAACAAAGGTTATTAATCAGGATTTCAATGAAGTATATCTTGTCACCTCCGCCGACGGCTGCATGCTGAAGCTAAACCTCGATACGCACCAATACATGGAAGTACAGACAGGATTTGACATAGATGATTTAAAGAAGCTGTTTCCTATCGAAGAGTTGTATGAGAAATTCGAAATTCCAATCAAAAGCAGAGAAGATATGTATCATACTTTAGATGATTTTATTAATGCAATGGTGGAGGGCAGAATTAATAAATTTAATAATCAACAGATTCAAGTTTATAGTCAGATATCAGCTAATTTAGATGGAACTTGTGGGGAAAAAGTCCATAAGGCTGTGAAAAAAAGCTTACAATAATGATTACTTGAGATTGGGGGAGACAATGAATAAACAACAGAGTAGTGCAGATTACATGATTTCTGGCAAACAATTGAAAGCTGCTGGCAAAGGAGTATATGAGGACCAATGGGAAAATAAAATAGAATTTTCATCAGATATTGAAGATAATATTCAAATTCATCTTTCAGGAAGAGGAAATTATGTCAAATTAGGGAAAATAACCAGTGTCAATGATTATAAGATTTCAGATAAAATGCGGAAAATTTGGCAGGTAGAGCTTGCAATGCTGGATAAAGTAGACACCATTTGTAAAAAGCATGATATTCAATATTTTCTCTTGAATGGTACTTTGTTGGGTGCTGTTCGCCATAAAGGATTTATTCCATGGGATGACGACCTAGATATTGGAATGCTGCGAAAAGATTATGATAGGTTTATGGAGATAGCACAGAGAGAATTAGAGGAACCATATTTCATACAAAATATATGGACAGACAAAAACTGTTTTTTTGGCGGTTTTTCAAAGCTGCGAAATGGCGAAACGACAGGCATTACTGCACGGGAACTTGGTCATGACTGTAATCTTGGAATATGGATTGATATTATGCCATTGGATTACTGCACGACAAATGAAAAGCTTTTGTCTTTGAAAGAAAAGAAGATTAACAAAGCTTATCAATGGCTTTGTGCAAGAGTTTATGGAAATGAAATGAAACGATTTGGTAAAGTTCCTGCATGGTTATGGAAGATAATGGCAACAGCATCACACATGATTCCATATCAGCAGTTATGTCAAAAACTTGAACATGCAATACGTCTTTATACAGAACCATCAAAGGATATTGCTGTTTTTACTGGACATGGGAAGCATAGAATTTTAAATTCTGCTGATTTTGAAACGACAACGCAACTGGAATTTGAAGGCAGAAATGTACCAGTTCCATCAGGGTATAAAAACTATCTCTTTATGATATGGGGAAAAGATTATATGAAATTTCCTCCGGTTGAGGAGAGAAAGCCGAAACATACAGGTATTTATGACCCAGAACATTCCTATAGAAAATATTTGCAAAGGCTTACTGGAATGTTTGAAGGCTGCAAAGGGAAAAAGATAATTCTTTTTGGTTCGGGTATGATGTTTGAGGATTATATGAAAAAATGGGGCAACAGATATCGACCTGTTTTTTTAGTAGACAATGATGAAAATAAGTGGAATCGATCGAGAATGGGAATTGAAATAAAACCGCCAAAAGCGCTTTTGGAAATTCCGGTAGAAAAACAGCATTTAATTATATGCAGCTTTTATTATAAAGAAATTGAAAAACAACTTCAGGAAATGGGAATTACAAATTACCATATTTATATACAAAAGTTAGAGTGGATTGTTAATGCAGAAGCATGAAAATATTGTTTAGATATGATATCAATTGTATTGTAAATGATACAAAGACGAGGCAAGATATTTTCTGAAAAACTTTTGGTTCTTATTTTATTTTCATAATATATGTCAGTAACAGGCGGAGATATTCGCCTGTTCAGACGGTAGACAATTATTTTTTTAGTGATTGTCTATTTAACTTGTACAATAGGGACACTTTCATTCAAGTATCCCCATAATCTATTATTATATCTGATAGTCCTCTATTTACTTTCATTATCAGGGTTTTTGTGTTTCCCATGTTCCTTACAAGTATCATTTCTTTTGTATCAACACAATCGTCTCCACGTGCACCGTCCCCGGAAACTGGTCAACAGCCACAGCCCGTTCCATACGATATCCCCCATCAATTAGTATCTCTAAATCCCGTGCAAGGCTTGTCGGCTTACAACTAATGTACACAATTCTGTCAACCTGGTAATCAATAATTTTCTTTAGTGCCTTGGGATGAATCCCATCACGTGGAGGATCTAATACGATAACATCTGGTTTTTCTTCTATTTCATCAATAACCTTCAGCACATCACCCGCGATAAACACACAGTTTTCCAAACCATTTAACGCCGCATTCTGTCTTGCTGCTTCAACAGCCTCCTCTACAATTTCCACGCCAATCACTTTCTTAGCAACGGGCGCCAAAAGTTGAGCAATTGTACCTGTACCACTATATAGGTCAAACACTATTTTATCGCGCTTGCCCTCATCAGAAATATCTCCCAAAAAATTACGCACTGTTTCATACAATACCTCTGCGCCGAATGTATTCGTTTGGAAAAAAGAGAATTGAGAAATTTTGAATTGAAGTCCCAACAATTTCTCATAAAAATAATCCTGACCATATAAAATAACTGTTTCATCACTTTGAATAACATCTGCAACAGAATCATTTTTTGTATGAAGTATACCTGTTATTTTTCCCTGTAAAGGCAACGATAATAGCTGCATTACCAATGGCTCTAAATCATGTGTCTCCTGTGTGGTTGTCACAAGCGCAATCAACAGTTCTCCTGTTTTCTGTGCTTTTCTGACAAGTAAATGTCTCAAATATCCCTCATGACGAATTTTATGAAAATAACTAGCGTTTTTTTCTGTAAAATAATCTAATACACAGGATAGCACCGCTTTATAATCATCATCTACAATGCAGCAATCCCTTACAGATACAATATCATAAAAACTTCCTCTTTTGTGCATCCCCAATGCAAGTGGCCCGTCCTTATATTCATCACCAAATGAAAATTCCATCTTGTTTCTATAAGAGAATTGCACTGGACTTGGTTTAATGTCTTCGAAAATCTCATCGATATATTCTTCTATGCTAAAATTAATTTTATATAATAACATTTGTTTTTCAAAAGCAGGTTTCAACAATTTTCTCACTTGATTTTCTTTAATTTCAAGCTGTTTCTCATATGAAATATTTTGATAATTACAGCCGCCACATGCTCCAAAATGCGGGCATGTACTTTCTTTTTCATCTTCTGATTGTTCAAGCACTTCCAAGAGCCGTCCTTCTACTTTTCCTTTGCGTTTCTTATTTACCATAAATGAAATTCGCTGTCCTGGAAGCGTGTTTTTTATAACTGCCGTCTCTCCCTCACAATGTACAATTCCTTTATTTGGAAAATCAAGATGTTCTACAGTTCCTTCATAAATTTGCCCCTTTTTCATCAAAATCTCTCCATTTCATATACATACAATTATTTATTATAGTGGAAATAATGTTTATGCCTATTTTATCGGTTCCCTAAACATTAATCAACATCTTTCTATAATTTTCGTTCAAAATGGGTATTGACCGAACTGTTACTGTACGGTTTAGGATATAAATATAACAAAAAAACAAAACAAAGGAATTAAAGTTATGAAAAAGATGAAACGAGTTGGTATGATTATGGTTGGTGTCGTCGTTGTTGCTGGGGCGTTGTGGCTCTGTTTTGGAGAAAAAATAAAAATACTCTACACATCATTGAATAGTTTTAAAGATGAAAATTTAGCGCATACATTTCAGCATACGCCAGAGATACAGCCGACGAAAAAAATAAGTAAAGGGGGAGAAACATTTCATTTTTTAAAAGAAGACAATACTGAACTGGCAGAAGGTTTTTACTTTAAAGATACATTTTATCCTTCTGAAAAATTTATGGAAGACACGAAAACTTCAGCTATGCTTGTTGTTAAGAATGATGTGATTCGGTATGAACAATACTTTTTTGGCGGTGATGAAAATACATTGTTTTCTTCCAATTCGATGGGAAAATCATTTGTGTCAGCTTTAATGGGAATTGCTGTGTCGGAAGGAGATGTTGAAAGCATTGAAGATCCAATTGGGAAGTATATTCCAGAGTTTGCAGGAACAGAGTTAGAAAATATTCCTATCAGGGCGTGTCTGCAAATGGCTTCTGGAATTCATTTCAATGAAGATACTGATATGAGTAATTTTTCTATGCGTACTTTAATGGGTACATCAGCAATGAAGGTCATTGCAAAATACGGAATGCAGGAGGCTCCTTATACTTACCGCAGGTATTTGAGCATTAATACAGAGATTCTGGGACAGGTTATTAAAAATGCCACTGGATGCGGTCTTGCAGAATATATGGAAGAAAAGCTCTGGAAAAAGATTGGGGCAGACCATGATGCATACTGGACATTAAGCAATGGAACAGAACTTGCAATGGGAGGGCTTAGTGTTTCTCTGAGGGACTATGCGCGTTTTGCAAGACTGTATCTGAATGAGGGAAGTTATCAGGGGCAGCAGATTCTTACAAAAAGCTGGGTAAAAGACAGTATGGATGTGAGTGCAGAGTATTCCAAGCCAGGAGCATACCAGGATGCTTATAACGCGATAGGATATGGGTATCAGTGGTGGGTGCCAGATGGAAATCAAAGTGAGTTTATGGCGATAGGCGTCTATGGACAGTGGATCTATGTTAATCCGTCAAAGCAAGTAATTATTGTAAAGACCAGCGCAGACCCTGATTTTATGGCAGAGGGCTATGAACTGAAGCATGTGGAATTTTTCAGGGCTATTGCAGATGGGATTTCATAAAGTAACCACATCCTGCTCATGCAGGGTGGCTGTGATTAATCATCCACAGGGATTTCAATTTGTACAATGTAATCGTCAATACGGTCAATGACATTTTCATTGATTCCCATTTCATAGGAAAATTCATGGAGCATTAAATTGTGTTCTCTGGCAAATGCAAAGATTTCTTCGTAACGTTGGGGCAGGTTATCCCAGGTTCCCTTATGAAAAGCTCTCAGGTATTTTCCACCAGGAGCTATATGGAGTCCTGGGTGGTATGTGAGGAAGGGAATTTCAATATAGAGTTTGGAATAATCATTATAATTACCGGCAAGCAGACTGGAAACGGGAATCATAGAACCATAGGATGCATCATGCAGGCGTCCAAGCTGATATTTTTCTGTTTCGGCTGTAATAAGTTCCACTTCCTCTTCAAATGAGGTTTCCTGATTGATATCAATCGTGACCAGGCAGCGTTCTTTTCGCTCAACGACGCTAATCTCAGACAGATTCATTGTCAGCAGGGTGGACATATTTTGATGGTGTGTACATAGGGTGGTGCGAACTGCCTGCAGGTGGGTAATACGCAGGTCAAGGTCGGTTATTTTATCTTCCAAAAGATTTTTTAAACTGGCAGCGGAGCGGTTTTTCATGAAATCTTGTATTTCAGGAATGGAAACGTCCAGTTCCCGAAGTAGGAGGATTGTTTCCAAAATGGGACTTTGATGGTAGTTATAACAGCGGTATCCATTTTCAGGATTGATGGAGGCAGGCTTAAACAGCCCGATTTCATCATACCACATCAGTGTTTTTTTATTGATTCCATGCATGGCAGCAAACTGTCCAATTGTAAGAAACTTGTCTTTTTTATTCATAATGGAGCTACCTCTTACGATTTATGTTCTTGACTGTACTGTTACTGTATGATTTATGATACGATATATAGAAATAAAATACAAGATGTACTTTTGCAATATCAGGCACAAAAGTACATCCTGGTAATTGGAGGAAAAATTGATGGAAAATCAAAATATATACGAAAAGCCTGTAACATTGAAAAATATTTTAAAATTTGCGGTGCCAACGATTGCCATGACTGTATTTATGTCGTTTTATACAATGGTTGACGGTCTGTTTGTATCAAATTTAATCGGCACGAATGCATTATCAGCAATCAATCTGACAGCACCTATTATCCAGCTTGTCACAGCAATCTCTACGATGCTTGCCACTGGCGGAAGTGCGGTTATCATGAAAAAGATGGGGGAGCACAAGGCAGACGAGGCAAAGGAAGATTTTACCTTTTTGATTTTGATAAATGTCCTTGCAGGGATTGTGATGTGTGCGGTTGGCTATCTGGCAATGAATCACATTTTTGCCGGAATGAACCTTTCCACCGATGTAGAGGGATACTGTGTGGAATATTTAAGCCGTTATCTGGTATTTACTGTACCAATTCTTTTGATGAACAACTTTACACTTTATATGATCGCAAGCGAAAAGGCAAATCTTTCCCTGATTTGTTCTGTGACAGGCGGTGTATTGAACATGGTGCTTGACTATGTGTTTATCGCATGGTTTGATATGGGGATCCGTGGTGCGGCAGTTGCAACAGGGCTTGGATATTCTGTGACAGCAGTTGCTGGCCTGTTTGTTTTCAGTCAGAAAAAGAGCCTGCTGCATTTAAAAAAACCAGTATTCCGATTGAAAGTCCTTGTCAGCGCAGCTACAAATGGATGCTCGGAGATGGCGACTGCGCTTGTTACTGGAATTATTACGATGATGTTTAACTGGACCATGCTTCATTATGTAGGAGAGGACGGAGTTGCGGCTGTCACGATCATTATGTATGTACTGATGTTTGCCAGTTCTCTTTATACGGGGTATTCCTATGGTGTTGCACCTATGCTGAGTTTTTATTATGGGGAACAAAACCATGAAAAACTGAAAAAAATGGTCGGTGTGAGTTTGAAAGTGATTTCATTTATTTCCATACTCACAGTCGCAGCTTCTTATACACTGACAAGACCATTGGTATCCGTATTTGCAAGGCCAGACAATCCAGTACATGATTTGGCTGTAACAGGAAACAGGATATGTACGATTGCATTGTTCTTCATTGGGTTTAATATTTTTGCCAGTGGAATGTTTACTGCATTATCGAATGGAGTTGTTTCGGCTGTCCTTGCATTTTCCAGATCGTTTGTATTTATGCTGATCACTATGATTGTGCTTCCTCTGCTTCTTGGAGTGAATGGTATCTGGCTGGCAACGCCGTCGGCGGAACTGATGGCACTTGCCTTGTCTGCGTGCCTGTTTCTAAAATATAGAAAAAGGTATGGATACTAAGGAACCATTTAGAAAAAATAAAGGGGTTGCCTCTTGATTATCTGCTTTTTGATACAACAGAGCCAACAAATTGTGAAATTCCACTAATTTGTTGGCTCTGTGTCTATGCGTCTGGCTCTTTAACAATATATTATTTTATTCGCTGTCTCAGAAATTAAAGCGCGTTTTTAGGACAAACTTTTTTACATTCAAAACATAAAATACATTCTGTCCCGTTTTTGCGTTTTCTTGAGTTATCAGTTACATCAACATTCATAGGACAAACCTTTTTACATTTTCCACAAGAAACACATTTGCTTTTGTCACATTTAATACGCAGCAATGAAAAATAGGATGCCGGTTTCAAAAATACTGTAATTGGACATATATATTTACAGAAAGCACGATTATCCTTTAACGCAAAAGCTAAAAAAATTCCAACTATGTAATATAAACTGTTACCAATCAAAAACAACCAGAACATAATTTGTTCCATATTCTTTACTTGTGCAAGGAATAATCCGCTAACAAAAATAAAAGATAGTACAAAAGTAAGATACCTTATCCATCCCCATTTTTTCCGTGGCTGCTGCGGTATTTTATATGGGAGCAAATCAAGAATCATTGCTGTCCAACAGGCAAACCCGCACCATCCACGTCCGAAAATGAAAGGACCAAATATCTTTGCAACTGCATAATGAATCGTTGCTGCCTCAAAAACACCAGTAAACAAATAGTACCAAAATCCTTCAATCTGCATATTTTCATTACACATCAATCCAAGATAAACAAGCATATAAGCTCCAACCAAAAATTGCGCTATTCTGCGTGCATACTTATATTGAAGCTGAAACAACAAAAATCCTATGGCTAGTGATGTTCCAATATAGCTAAAATTAAATAGATAAAATATATTTTTCTTTGTAAGCCAAAGTGTAATGGCTATAATTTCAAAAATCAACCACATCATAGCAGGCAATATGAATTTCTTTAATCCTTTAAACGTTGTCATCATAACTCGATTTCTCCTTGTATTTTTTCTCTTTTTGGGCATTCTTTATATCTCTACCCACTTGTAATAAAAAAGCACAACACGCATTATGAACTTTTTCTTTTGCAGTTTGCCTATCCGCTTTTATAGTACCCGAAACTATTGCCACGAGAAGTCCATGTGAATATATTATGGTATTTGTAAGATAATCCAATGCTTTATCATCAGATATACAAAAAAAGTCTGCTATCTCAGTGACTAAATCCTGATTATTTATTGCAGAAAGAATCATTTCAAACGTACCAGCGCAATAATCACTTCCTTCATTTAGATAAAGATATTTGAATAAATTAGGCATATCAAAAGCAATATCAACATAAGCATTGCCTATTTCCGAAAACGCACTAACAGCATTTTCAGATGATGGTTTCAATTTTTTATTTGCGTAAGAGATAGCATATTCGGCAAGAGCTTTGCGAAACCCCTCCATATTACCAAAATGCCAAGAAATAGGCTGTGTGGAACTATTCAATCTTTTCGCAACCGCTTTTATTGTTACATTGCCATAGCCACTTTCAATCAACAATTCTAAAGCAGTTTTTAATATCATTTCTTTTGGAATTTTAGGATTACTTGGCACGATATTCCCTTCCTTTACTATAAATCAATTTACTGTAAATGCATTTATAGTATAGCAAGATCAATTTTATTTGTCAATCCTAATTGAAGCAGTGGGATTATCCAGCAGGCAGGATAGAAGAAGAGACACCAAGAGAAGTCGCTGAAAGAGAATTGTGGGAAGAAACACATCAAAAGGTTTCTTCATTTTAATTTAAAGGGGCTAGTGAGAGGCGAAAGAGTAAACATTTACAGGAAATTGAAAAGAATATATAATTAAATTAGATAAAAGTCAATGCGAGAAATGGCATAAACAAAGACATAGATGGAGGAATAATTTATGGGATATGTTTTAGTGGATGAAAAAGAAATTATTGTTGATATATTTGCACACGAAAAAGTATGGTGGAATAATAGTGAAAAGAAATGATTTAAAATATTACGATTGTTGTACTGTAATTGAAGGTGAAAGAGCAGAAGATTACAGGATTCAGAAAAAATATAATCACGGAGGACTCAATGATACTTATTACTGGTGCAAATGGATTTGTTGGCCATAAAATAATGGAAATGTGTGAGGATACAGTTGCTGCTCCATCACTTCGCAATATAACGCAAGAAGGGATAAATCGCATAATTGGAGAAAGCGATGCAGATGTTATTATTCATACTGCTGCTATTTCTGATATAGGAGCGTGTCAGGCCGATCAAGATGCTTCCTATTATGCAAATGTGCACATTCCAGTTTGTATTGCAAAAGCAGCAAAGAATAAAAAATTAATTTGCTTTAGTTCCGATCAGGTTTATAGCGGATGTAACGATGAAGGCCCATATTTAGAAGATATGGTAAAACCGGGAAATATATATGCAGAACATAAGCTAGAAATGGAACAGCGGGTATTAGAAATCAATCCAAATGCAGTTATGCTGCGTGCTGAATGGATGTATGATTACTATTTAAAAAAATCAAATTACTTCATGAACCTTGTTAATGCCAAAGAAATGGTCTCATTTAGTTCCAGGCAGTTTAGAGGGATTACATATTTGAAAGAAGTAGTGGAAAACATGGAGAAAGTCATTTCTTTACCAGGCGATGTATATAACTTTGGAAGTGAAACAACAAAATCAATGTATGATATTACACAACAATTAATTGATTTATTGGGTAAAAAAGTGAAGTTAGAGGATATTCCCGCAAGGCATAACTTATGGATGAACTGTGATAAAGCTAAAAAACACGGTGTAAAGTTTAGTTCTGCTATAGATGGATTAATAAAATGTGCCGCAGATTATGGTTTGATTCAAAGATAGCATATAAAAATCGGCTTATCCGGCATTGGCAAAAGGTATGGTTATCAGAATGTGCAGGAGTTTTACCGTACTTACCACAAATCCCATAGTGCTTATGCAGATTATCAGGAGAAAACATCCAAGTGGGAAGAAAACTATGGAAACAAATCGACAAACGACAGTGTGCATAAGAGAATACAGAATTATCAAAAAGCGGTTTCAGAAAACAGTCGGAAAATATTACAAAGAAAAAAGACAGAGGGGCGAGATAATCGCCCCTAATTTACACCAATGTTATAAATTTGCGTTTTTTAACCAAAAAACTAAATAATCATTACTAATGTAACGGCATAACTAGTGGTAGGAATTATAGTTTATAAATCGCCTTTTGCCAACAAATTGTCTTTACCCATACCACAGACATATTGATTTGAATCATATTTATAGCAGACATCTAAAAAATCTGATCGCTGTTTTGAATCATTCATTATTTTTACAAGTAATTCATGCGGAACTGTTCTTGCATATGCTCCGGGACCTGCCATCTCAATATTTTTCACTCCAAAGCGGCGGAGTAAACCTTCTAATTCATTTGGCATAAAAGTATATGTTATACACCACGGAGCGCCTCCTTTTTCATATTCGGCTATTTCGTTTTCTCCTCCCATAAGTCCATCTGTCATCAGTTTTTCTATATTGCTTTTTTGAAAATTAAAAGTATCTATTGCATTTTGTCTGTTTGATATACACCATTGTACAAAAGGGTCGTCAGAATGTTCATTCAGTATAAATTGATTTTTCTGAATCGGATTAGCAAGATACGGCAAACTGCCCAAACGGCTTGTTACACTTATTATAATACGTTTTTTTGCAATGCGCACAAGCTCACTGATAACGTGTTCCTGATTCGGATAGGTATATGAAATTGGTGCATCAAAAGAAACAACCATATCATAGGATTTATTTGTATAATCACTTAAATCTTCCAGTGCGCCTTTTACAAAAGTTATTCTGTCAATGACACCCGCTTGCTCTGCCAGTTCCTTTGCTTTGTCTATCATAGGCTGAGAAATATCAAAATGTGTAACTCGGCGACCATGTTTTGCAAGAAGAATGGAAAATCGTCCACAACCTGCACCAGCGTCAAAAACAGTATCTATACCTTCTAAATTATCAAGAAGTTTTCTCTCTATATGACTTTTCTGAATAATATCATCAATATAAGTTTCTTCACGATGACTCTCAAGTTCACCCTTATCAGGCAGATTCCACATACGTTCAGATATTTTTCTGCTATAATCCTTAATATTATTTTTATTCACTTAAAATTCCTCCGTTAAATTTAGAATCGTGTTTCTTCACAAGTAAAGCGGTTTTGAAATCTAGTTAAACTTTAATTCATCAAAAATAGTGATAAGCCATTGGGTCATGCGCTTATTTGTCTCAAAAAGTTCCGTATATTTGTCCTGCTCTGCAAACCACGCTGTGCTAACTAGCTGATTTGCCATGACCACATAAGGAAGTGCAGCACATTCCTCATTGGTAAGTTTTACTACGCTGTCATGACCCCAAAGAATATTTCGGTAAATTTCCAGCCACTTTGATAACTTAGCTTGATCTTTTTCATCAAAGCTCTCACTCAAAATTGCCATAGCCGCATAGCAGGGATCATAAATACGCAGATTTTTCTCCGACAGTTCAAAGTCAATAAAGCCCCATTCGTCCTGCGACACGATAATGTTTGACGGATTCGGATCGCGATGGATGATTTGTTTGGGCAGCTTGTCATACAGTTTTCCAAATTCATCCAAATAACCTCGGCAAAACGACTCCGAAAGTGATAGAATATCTTTTGATTTCGGCAGTGCCCAATTCTTTACGGATTCATACAGATTTACGTCATTCACAGATGTTTTAGCCTGACACAGAATGAGATGCAGCTGCCCGATGATTTCACCGACAAATCTTGCCTTTGCGGCATAGTCTCCTTCATAAAAATCATGGGCAATCATTTGCGTGCCGGAGATTCGCTGGGTTACATAGAAAAACAGTTCGCCGTCCTGTACGTATGCCCGTCCATTTGTTGTTTCGATTGGGGAAGATATACATACACCAGCGCCTTTTATCGCATTACAAAGCGCGATAGTGTTTTTGACTTCATCATAATTTTTAGAGAACTTCAGTACAAAATTTTTGCCGACATAAAAGGCTCTGTTGCTTTTTTCTCCATTGCTATCGTGGTAGACGTCAGAGATTGATTCTTTTTCTAATTTCCAGTGCTTTAGAACATCCAAAGCTTTCTTATGAGAGCCGAAGAATATATTGCATCACCGACATTCCAACGGCTGATTGGAACAGCGAATAACCTGCCTGCTCGCAAAGCTCCGTGGCTGGGAAAAGTTAATTACGGCAGCTCATGAAAGCAATGGTGTGCCAAATGTTTCAGATTGCTAGCCGTGGCAAATGGTATGCTGTCTGGTTTAGCCAATTCGGACTGGGGAGCAGGAATATTACGGGCAATTCGTTTTATGCCAGTTGTTCTGTCCATACTAGATGTTTTTGCCTGCCATCTTCCGTTTTTGCGGGGACGGTAAGCACTAATAATATGAGATTTTTTTGGCATTTCAGAAAAGATGCCATCTAAGTATTCCATAACTGCATATTTTTCTTCTGTTTTGTGGCAGTAAGCAGTGATCCATACATCTTCCCGAATACGGATTGCATATACGTCTCCGGCTTGAATAGGGCCTTTTCCTGCGTCTGGAGATTTCGGCAGCCTTTTACAGGGCATCTTTTGTTTTTGCAAGCTACCTGTAACTGTCTGAGATAAGGGAATAGAAGGTGTTGGGCGATCTGCAAGAGAAACACAAGAACAGTCGATTTCTCCAAAGATTTTTTTCAGAGTAGTTTCATTGATTCCAAAGGATGAATCCCACCAAGCAAGAGGGGCTTGTGGTTCTACCCGCACAGAGGGGCGGATGTCCCGTTCTTGATAAGTAGTAAAACGTGTTGACATTCCAGGATGGTCGGGTGTATCTAAAATACCTGCCAGTGCAAGACCTTCCAAAAAGGAACAGATATTTCCTTTTTGAGAAGCAGGCAGCAGTTTTTCTTTATATAGTGAATCTCTCAATTTACTATATCTTGATTTTGGCGGCAGGGAACGGATTACAGTCAAAATAGCGCGGAAAGTCCATAAGTCGTATGCTGTTGGAGTGGGTTTTTGACCCAATTTTTCCATTTCGCGCAGTGCAAATACATATTTCACAGGATCTCCATCTAAAGGAATGCCGCCAGTCATGCAGTTGTACCATACCAATGTAGAATCCACTGCCTTTTTGTGAAAGCCACAGATGATACAGGTGTTGACAGAACCCTTATAGGGTGTAAAGGTATGGCGGGGTGTAGCTAGTGAAAGAAGCTTTGCATTTAGAGCAGACTGCCACAGGAAAGGGGCAGACCATAACCCTGCTATGAATGCATGTGCCGCTTCGGATAATGTCCAGTTGTCTGCCAAAGTGTAAAAAGCGTCCCAAATTTCATCATGCTCAGGATGAGACATTTGATTGGGCATGTGTCCTGCCTGTTTCAATGACTCTAGTTGATTGACAGGAATACTTGTAGGTATGCGGTAAAGAAAATTATTCTTTTCACTGTCATAATAAGAATTCTCATTTTGATAGATTTGTTTTAAACAACATAACTGTTCTATAAAATTCATTCTTTAAACTCCTTTTCGCATTTGCATAGTGGTAAAATAACCTATTTTAATTATAGGGCATTTCTTGTACATTTTCAATGAACTGCTACAGAAAAGGAATCAAAATCAAGGCCAATGATTGTAATTTTTCACAACATTGTGTATAATAAATAAATCGAAAACATCAGATTGCTTAATAAATAGAATTTAAAAATAATTTGTCGCTTTGCAATAATAAATCAGATTTTAAAGAGGAAAGAAATTTTGAAATACAAAAACTTGGTGAAAATAGTGTTATTGTTGTCTTTGTTTCTTTTGACAGGATGCGAAAAAAATCAGGAGGAAACGGATTTAGAGGAAACTGAATTTGATTTTGCATCAACGTCAGAAACAACATCGAAACAGGAAACGATCTTGCCAACATCAGAATTGGATACAACAATAACATCTGATTCAGAAGCGTTACTGGATGCTTTTCTTGCCAGTAAAATTCCGGCAGTTATTAACAATGAACATGACGTGACGATTATGTTTGATCAATTGCCGCATGATGAGTAAGACTGGTCCTGTTATTCTGTCGGGGAACGGATTGATTTAGATAATGATGGGGAAGACGAACAGATTGTAGATGGTCCCTATGGAGGTATGTTTTTGGACGCAAGAGACGGAAAAGTATACGTGTTTGCAAGTGGAGAGGGAACAGCAGGTGTTTTGACTTATACACAATACGATAATGCAGTATGGATCGTTCATAGAGATACTACACATGCGGGAAGACAGGTATACTGGCTAACGAAGTATGATGGCGGGGAAACGATTGTGGATGAATTTACGCTGGCAGCAGAATATTGGGATTCACCTGATAGTAAATATGATGAAAACAGTGATTTTACATATCGTGATGAAAAGATAACAATGAAAGAATATGAGGCATTAAGAAAAGAGATTATCGGATGGTAAAGAGGGCAGGTACAGCTCAATCTGCAAAAAGCTTCGCTTTTTGTTTCAATGGATTCAGCGTTCGCAATTTCCTTTAAAGCAAAAAAATAATCGCGCAGCGATTTAAAATAGGAGGTATATATACATGGAACATACATATGGTATTAAAATTCAGGAATTGATGGACTTTTTCTGCAAAGGGGAACACAAAGGTTTTTCAGAGGAGGAGATTCAGGAGGCAGAACAGTACATAGGAGCTGCGCTGCCAGATGTTTATCGCCGTTTTTTGCTGACCTATGGAAAAGACCCTGTCAACACAGTACTGCATACAATCAATGAGCCAGATGAAATTTGTACAACCTATCAGGTAATTAAAGAGGATTTGGAGGGAGAGTGGGCGCCTGAGTTTGAGGAGGCAGTGGAAAATGGAGAGCAGGAAGCGTATTCTGATAACGAATATTTTAGTCTTTGGCAGCTTCCTGTGGAACAGTGGAATACAATTACCGAAAATTATGTGCTGATTTGGTGCGAAAACCAGGGTGTATGGAATGCGGGATATTTGTTACAGGATTTGCTAGATGGAAAGACAGACCCGCCTGTCTATATCAGTACAAATGATGATTTCATTACGTTCGAAACATGCGCAGATGATATGGAACATTTTATGCTGGATATGTTGTTTCAAGCTGCCTATGAGTATGGTGAGCGGTATACAAATACACAGGAAATCGATTCCATTCTTGCGGATGCAGAGATTGACTTAGCGCAATTGAAAGCATGTGGACGGATTGGAACTTATATGAATCACTCAAAGGATATGTTATATTTCTATTGGGAACATAAGGAGTATAATGAACTAATTGTTGTTAACAGAGAAGAACTAGAAGAATTAGAAGAGTAGATTGAAAAATCAGTTTGATACAGATGTGCGGGAAGATATTTTGGAATCCGTTTAAATTGGCTGCAGATAGGATAAAAATTAAAAAAGGAGTTATATGATACATAAAATAGAATGGAAAGATAGGAATACTGCAATATCCTGCTATCTGCCAGAGGATTCTGCACCAGATAAAAATGCTGTAGCAGAATTATATCAAATGACAGCATTAGAAGAAACGTTGTCCAAGCTGACTGCGGTGCCTGGTTTTTTCCAAAAAGATTCTCCCAAAATCGAAAAAATGATTCTGACACCAGATTTTCATAAAGGATCAGGAATTCCCATTGGAACTGTGATGATGACAAAAGGATTTGCTGTTCCCCAGGCAATGGGAAATGATATCAATTGTGGAATGCGGTTTTATACTACGGACTTATCAGAAGACCGCATTCATCAAAAGCTTCCTGAAATAACCAAAAAGATTCGACATATCTTTTTTGAGGGCGGCAGACAGATTCCTATGACAGGAAGACAACGGCAAGCACTGTTTCACTACGGGCTTGAGGGAATATTAGAAACATATCAAGATAGTAAAAAAAATGGTTTGTGGCAATATTATCAGCCAGAGATTCAGGAGAACTGGTTGCGTCGAACGGTGTTTCGAGGAAGCTTAAAAGCAGATAATACAGAAGGATTAGAGGATTTTATCGGCAATTATGAACAATTGACATACGACGATCAGATTGGAACAATTGGTGGCGGTAATCATTTTTTGGAAGTGCAGCGGGTTGCTGAGATTTATGATGGTCAGACTGCAAATGCGTGGAAACTGAAAAAAGGCGCTGTAGTGATAATGATTCATGCAGGTTCGCTGACAATTGGACATCACAGCGGGCTGCTGAACCGCAAGATATGTCAGGAAATCTACCCGACTGGGCTGGCACATCCTGAGAATAAAATATATCCCATCCCAGAAAGATGTACCATACAGAATGCGTGGAACCGATTTTGGGATGCTTCTGCAAATGCTGCGAATTTCGGCTTTGCTAACCGATTGTTTCTTGGTTTTATGATTCAGGATGTTTTTACCAATGTGTTAGGTGCATGTCATATGGATTTGCTGTATGATGCCCCGCACAATTATATTTGGAAAAAGCAAATGGATGACGATGTGTATTATATTCATCGAAAGGGAGCCTGCTGCGCAGGAGGCTGCGAAGAAATGGTAGACACAGAATTTGTCTATTATGGTGAACCTGTGATGATACCAGGTTCTATGGGAAGCTCCAGCTATTTGCTTCGTGGATTGGGAAATCGAGCGTCTCTTTGGAGCGCCAGTCACGGCGCTGGGCGAAAAAAATCCCGTGGTGATGCAGTTAAGGGGAATGATGCAGCATTTCGTGAATTTATGGAAGCGTTTCATATTATTACACCAATTGATCCAATGCGTACTGATTTAAAGGGAAGAGCGGATATTTTGAGAAAATGGGAGGAGTCCGTTCGGGCAGAAGCGCCCTATGCCTACAAAAATATTGATGAAGTCATTGCAGTACATACAACCCATAACATGGCGGCCTTGGTAGCGCGAATGGAACCAATTTTTACGGTGAAGGCTTAGAGCGTGTTTGAAACACGCTCTAAAAATGATGCTATTTTAACTTAACATGAGGAAAGATTGAAAATGAAACAGCGTATCCGCAATATTGTAATTGTTCTATTTTGCAGCATTGTATTAAGCAGTTGTGGTAAATTGCAGGAGGAAGAGAATAGCCCATCTTCTATTGAAATTCAGGAAACTGGTGTTGAGGATTGTGATTCATATGAAGTATCTTTGGAAGAAGAGAAGCGCATTGATATGCCAACATCAGAATCATTACAGGAAGAGTCGGAGGAAGAAGATGGTGTGATGGAAGTCTATGCTGGTGGAGAGGTGATAGACATTTCTGAAGATAGGATGACAGCACAAATATCACCACAGGATATTTTAATAGGAAATCCAATTCTTTATAATCGTTTTCAAGTTGACGGCTGGATTTTTGAATGGCTGATTTCAGATTATTACGATGATGATAACTGGTTTTTTGAAGAAGGTGTTTTGGTGATATCTCGTGAAGGGAATACGCAAGAGATACAGATTGTTCCTGTAAAAGCAGAGGGAGGCTATGCGACATGGGTTTCTGCAAAGAATAAATTTGAGTATGTTGATGTGAATTTTGATACGATTCCAGATCTTTTAATTTGTACAGGTCATCACGGCAATCAGGGGGCATTGACTTATTATTGTTTTTTGCAGACAGAAACTGGGTTTGTGGAAGCACCCACCTTTTCGGATATTCCAAATCCTTCGATTGATACAGAGAATCAATTGATACTTAGTCAATGGCGTAATTCTGCGGCTTCTCATAGTTGGGCGGAATATAAATGTGAGGACAATATATATGTTTTGTCCAGAGAATTGCGGGAGGAACTGCTAGTTGATTCAGATGAAGAAATATGGATATGGACGGTAAATGGAGAAGAAATTGGCAGAAGTAATGAACTTTCTAAAGCAGAGATTGAAGATCTTTTGTATAATGAAAACAGTGAATGGAATTTATCACACAATCGATGGCAAATACTATATAATAATGGTATGATGTCAGACTACAGTATCTATAGTGATCCAATCGAGTAAGAAACACAGAGGATAGATTGAAAAATCAATGTGCTTGTATGTGAATTCATATTTGGAGGAATTTGATATGGAACACAATTGTATCGTGTGGTATGATGAATGGCAGATGGCGTGTTGCGGAGAGCCATTTTCCATTGGTGATAAAGTAAAGTGGCCTGTTTCACCAGATTGGAATGATGACTATTTGCCAGTTGATATGAAACAGCAAGTTGGGCGTATAACGTATTTCTATGATGCTCATGCCGATAAGAGGGATTATTCACACTAATTGGGATTGTGAAAAATATTCAGGGTGTATATTTACATTTTGAGCTTGAGTCTCCAACAACCCCCTATTTAACGACTGTATCTGGATTTCTTATAGATATAAAAGACGATTATCAAAAGACAATCGATATTTTTGAAAAAAAGAGCGTAGTCAAGAACGTAGAATTTCTCTTGACTGCATATCTTATAGAAATAGAATTTTTAGAGATAAAACCTGGGTTTGACTTTGAGTAAGTCATTATATGGAAATATGTCATAAATAAATAGAAATATTTATGGCATATTTTTTTGTGGTTTCAATAAAATTTTAATTGACAAATTGAGTCTATAGTTATAGACTTATATTATACTAATAGGTCTGTTGTTATAGACCTAAAAATTGACACAGAAAGGCTGAGAATATGGAAAATTTAAGATTATGTGATAGTGACTATCGTTTTATGATGATTGTATGGGAAGTGGCGCCAATAAATTCTGGCAAGCTGGTGCAGCTATGCAGCGAACGGCTTGGATGGAAAAAATCGACAACATATACGCAGATCAAAAAAATGTGTGAAAAAGGATACATTGAAAATAAACAAGCAACGGTAAGTGTACGAATTCCAAGAGAAAAGGTACAGGCAGATGAGAGCAATTATTTTGTAGAACGAACCTTTGATGGATCACTTCCTGGATTTTTGACAGCATTTTTAGGAGGGAAAACCATTTCAGAAAAAGAGGCGGAAAGAATAAAGAACATGATAGATTCCTATACAGAGAAATAAGTTATGAGTGGTAATAGCTCGTGTTTATGTGTTGCTTGCACAAAATATTATCACTCAAAAGACAACACAGAAAAGAAGAAAAATTTGAAAGTGCCTTTTAAATTTTGATTGGTATGCGTGCAAAGATGCGCAGAGGAGAGAAAGATGCAAATATTGAATCAACTTTTTCTAAAAATTATAGAAATGAGTGTTTTGGCAAGTTTTATAATCGTATTCGTACTGATAATCAGATTTTTGTTGAAAGGATTTCCTAAAAGTTATACCTATATTTTGTGGGGGGTAGTCGCGTTTCGATTAATCATTCCAAGCTCTGTATCTTCTAATATTAGTGTATTGAATGTTTCGGTGAATTGGTTTGCAGCAATAGAATCCGAACAAAAAACCGTCACACCAGAATCTATGAATTTATATAACAGCTTCATTGGAGAGAGCACACAGGGATTAGAGCCGACAATTAACAGCTATATTAATAAATCAGGTCCGCTATTGAATTATGAACCATCACAACAAGAAAAAGATTTTTCAGAGGAAAGTAATGGTACAAAGGCTTGGCATGTCACAGCAATAGATGTCTTTGTGTATATCTGGCTGACAGGAATTTTGATGCTTGTATTTTATAGTATTGTGTCAGCGATTAAAATAAAAAATAAACTAAAATATAGCATAAAGCTTTATAACAATGTTTACGAGTGTGATGGGATTCGCTCTCCGTTTATCTTTGGAATGCTTCGGCCGAAAATTTATATACCTTTTCGATTGAGCAAAGAACAGCAGCAGTGTATTCTGCTGCACGAAAAATATCATATCAAAAGAAAGGATTATCTTGTCAAAATATTTGCCAGTTTTTTGACAATAATCTATTGGTTTCATCCTTTGGTATGGATTTCCTATTATTTGATGTGTTGTGATATGGAAATGAGCTGTGATGAAAAAGTAATTTCTGAACTGAACTTTGATATGAAAAAGGAGTATAGCAGGCTGCTTCTGGCATTTGCGGCAAACAAAAGACAGCAAACAGCAAATATGCTGGCATTTGGAAAGGAACATACAATGAAACGTATTAAAAATATTATGAGCTATCAAAAGCCTCAAAAATGGAAAACACTTGCAGGGGCAGCAGTGCTTATCATTATGATGGCAGCATGTGCAACAGATGCCCAAGAAAATCATGATATTAGTACAGTTGCTGAAAAGACTGATATCACAGAAAATGATGATGAAACCAATACAATACAAGCGGAAATAACTTCGGATTCAAAGAAAGAATCTACAGATCTCATAGCGCATCAGCCAGCACAATGGGCACAAAACAGCATGTTTGACTTGGAGCTATGCACACTTGATTATGCAGATGAGAACAAAATAGTATTTCATATTTCAAGTGGACTGTTTGCGTATTCCTTAAACGAAAACCGCATAATGACAAGCCTTGATTTGCAGGCATTGAACTGTCAGGAGGTACAGACAGGTGGACCATGCAAGATTGAAGTGTATACAGCAGGCGAAAACGGGCTAAAGGCAGTAATTGCTCCATACCCATACAATGATGAGGGCAAATATCTTTATCATTTCGATACAGATGAATTGATAATGTATGATAATGCAGCTTTGGAAGGGTATGAACCATTTATCCATCTTGTTTCCAAATATGACTTGGAGAATTTAGATGTGATTGGCATATCAGATTCAATATGGAAAATTTCGGAGAAAGTTGTTGAATTTGGTAACAATACCTATGGTGTATTGCATTATGATGATATACATTTAAACACGATGAAATATACTATGAATGAAGAGACATGGGAACTTTTTGACGCTGGACAGGCTACACAGCCCAATCTGATGAAACAGGATGACAGCTTTTATGAGTCCTTTGCAGCATACTGTGGGCAAAATCTGGCTCAATGTATGGTAGAATATACAGGTTTTTACAGGGCGCATGATTATGCAGGTATTTGTGCACTTTCAACAGATTTGGAGTACTCAGATGAAAAGCAGCAGGAATGGCTTACACATAAGGATATGTTGTCTGGAGGAACAGAGATTTCCCACAGCGAGACAGAGTGCACCTATCAATTTGTACAGAGTGAAGATTTTGAAGGAAATGAAGGGCAAGTTGTAACAGTAACTTTTGTATATATAGAAGGAGAAGGCTGGCGTGCAAAAGGTTTGCCAGTGCCTAGTGAACAAGTGTTAGTTCCGATTAGCTGATACTTTCCTGAAATGAAGCACATTTGGAAAAATAGGCGCATTGCCTAGACCAACCAGAAACAATGCAAAACCAGATATTAAAGCAGGAAGAGGAAAAACAAGCAATGCAATAGCAATCAGCATCGTGCCTTGCCCTGCTTTTAGTATTTGCCAGCTATTGAATTTATAAGAACCAACACCAGACAAAAATCGTCCGCAAGCCATTCCAATATAGTATAGCGTGATCATTTTTGCTGCGACATCCACAGCCATTCCTTTTTGATTGACAAGAAAGGTACTTCCCCAGATACCACAAGTATATTCAATTGCACAAGAACCTATCAATATGAGGCAGGTTCTGCGGACTTTGCATTGCCTCAATAAATTAAAAAACCCTGTCTCAGATATCTTTTCTTCCCCTTGTGGCAGTGTATTACGGACAGTTTTCCACAATGGAACCGTAAGAATACTTACAACAGCAATTCCGGATTGTACAAAAAAGACTGTCCGATATCCATTTCTCCAATTTCCATTGTCAGAAAGCATCAGTGACATCAAATATGGACTAAGTGATACCCCAATTCCATAAAAACAATGCAGAAAATTCATATGGACTGCTTTATAATGCAGCGCCACATAATTGTTCAATGCTGTGTCAATTGCTCCAGCGCCAATTCCAAGTGGAATTGCAAAAAGGCATAAAAACAGTACATGATTCGCGTTTGAAAATCCAAACAATGCACAGGCAGTCAAAGCAGTACTGACAGCAGTGACCTTTGCAGTTCCAAAACGTGAAATGACTTTTGCAGATAATAGGCTGGAAAGAATCGTGCCTCCGGAAATTATACTTGTTACAAAGTTTGCATAGGAAACTGGCAGATGTAATTCTGTATAAATTGCTGGCCAGGCTGTTCCGAACAAAGAATCTGGTATACCTAACCCAATAAATGTGATATAAATGATTACTAAAAGAATCGTTGCCATTATAAACCTCATTTCTGATATATATTATACCAATAAACACTAACATATAATTCAAGTTGCTTCTATAAATAAATTGCCGTATACTATAATAAAATCGTCATAATATTATAAAAACAAGGTATTTTATATGAAATATTATAATTTTTTGACCTGCTCGGAACAACAGCAGATAGTAAGTGAAAACCAGTATGAAAAGACAGTATACAATACGCCTTTGTTTCCATGCGGCGCTTATCTTGACGTTTACAATGGAGATTCCTGCTTATGGCATTGGCATGATGAAATAGAAGTTGGTTATGTAAGGGACGGAGTTTTAAATGTTTTTGTGAATGATTTGCAAAACAGATCCGCCATATGCGCCAGGCAATAGAATTTTTTGAACACAGGGTAAAAGATTCTGAGTTTCAGATACGTTCGCATTTATCAGAGATGATATTCAAAATTTGTCAAAATAATACGGTGCAGTTAGAAGAGAAAGGACATAATAAAATAGAGATTGACCGTATTCGAAGGATGCTGGCATTTATTCAGCAGTATTATATGAATCCAATACAACTACAGCAAATTGCGGATAGTGCTTTCATCAGCAGCCGAGAATGCCTGCGCCTTTTTAAAAATGTGCTTGGAACCAGCCCCAAACAGTATGTGATACAACTGCGTCTGCAAAAAGCAAAAGATCTATTGTCTGAAACAACGGCACCAATTTCAGAAATTTGTGCTCATTGCGGGTTTCAGGATCAAAGTTATTTTACCAAAGTATTTCGGGAACAATTTAACACGTCTCCAACAAAATTTCGAAAAAGTCACATTACAATTATTTGACAATTATAAACAATTTATTCCAAAAAGTATAATACTACATAAATGCTTCATGCACAGGGAATATTAAAATGGCAGCATATGATTTGTCATTTTGGAAAGGTATGAGGTGTGGTTATGGATTATACAGGCGACATGCAGCCAGGAAATATACCGCTGGGGCTGGCTTTGGGAATGGCTATGAATGAGAATGCGATTGATCATTATGGAAAACTTACAGAATATGAGAAAGAGCAGATCTTGGCAAAAAGCAGAAATGTAAAGAGCAAAGAAGAGATGCAGCAGCTAATACAAAAGCTTGGTGATGGAGATACGATGATTTAGAAACTAGATTTAGAAAAAGAGCTGAGATGTTAACCAATTCTTTTTTTGAAGCATAATTTGTCTTCTTTGAAAACAAATATCAAGTGCCCAGTGCAGGCTGTTTTCTATATTCCAGTGCCTGCGACAATAGAAAACAGTTCCGCATTGGGCTTGAAAAAATCAGGGAATCTGATACAATTAACACATAAGTAAAAGAAAGCAAGGTGGTACTTAATGAATGCGATGCCGATAGAAGATATGAGCAAAACATATTTGGAGCATTCGATGGTTATTCACAACTTTGTTATTAAAGTTGGAAATCAAATAAAAGATAGTCTTTGCCGTGTATTTGGAGATAGCGTTCAATATCAGTGGCGTGAAAACGATGATAAAGTGGTTATTCCGGATGTTTCAATTAATTGTAATATGAGAGATAGAAAGAATGTTTCTTTTACTGGAATACCACGTTTTGTAATGGAAGTATTATCAGACGCAACAGAAGACTATGACCGAAAAGAGAAGATGGATATATATAGAAAAGTCGGTGTTTCTGAATATTGGATCGTGGATTGGAGAAAGAAGAAAGTAGAAATCTATATGTTTGACTGGAAAGATGATGATACTAGTTATTCATATCTTTATAAAACAATTACATTAGAGAACAAGGAAGAATTACAAATTGTAATGTTTCCTAATCTGCACATATCATTTGATGAACTCTTTAATATGGAATAATATGCATAGTTTAAGAAAAAAAGGCAGGCGCTTTGCGGGCGGCTGCCTTTTGAAATAAAAAATGAAGTTTTTTGCAGATTGAGCGCCCGCACGCTCAATTTTTTTGAGCATAGACAGCTTGGAAATTAGCTCTCTTTGTCCTTAGCGTATCCTTTGTTTCCTATATTCAGAGGGAGAAACACCTTTTTGCTTTCGAAATATTCGGCTGAAATAAAGGGGATTATCATATCCAACAATGTTTCCAATTTCTGTAATAGAGTAACTGGTCGTTTCAAGAAGCATTTGTGCATTGGCAATCCGCAAAGATACAATATACTGCATTGGCGTAGTTTTGGTATATTGTTTAAAATTACGTATAAACCAGCTAATACTCATTCCTCTGGAACTAGCATAGTCTTCAATATTAAGTTCTGTATGATAGTTATCATTAAAATATTGAATTGCTGTTTCCATCTCTGCATCTAAATACTCATTTTTGAGCTTATGTTCCTTGGTAAGCTGGCGATGAATAGAGATAAGAACTTGCTGGAATAATAAAGTTAGCAATTCTTTATAATCTGTTTGGCACCTTTGCAGCTCCTGAATCATTTGTTTGAAAATACGAGCATATTCTGGAGAAGTTCCAGTATTGATAATACGCATATCATCTGGAATGCCATAACTTCGCAGCATATTTTTAACATTATTTCCTGTAAAATGAACCCAATAAACTTCTGTTTGTTCTGTTCCATAGTATACATATTTTTGTGGTTCTTTGGGGCGGTAGAGAACCATATGTCCAGCAGACACAATCGTATCCATAGCGCTGTTATCAAAGTAAAAATGTGCTTTGCCTGATGCAATATATAATAACTGATAATCCAGACGGCCTCGCGGACGGTGTGTAGGCAGTTTGGGGCGCGTATATAAATGGTATGTGCCGCAGCTTCCAATAATCAGCGGTTTGCTTTTATCCTTAAAATCAATTAAAGAATTGTTTAAATAAGCAGAATTAATATACATAAAATTTCTATGCCCCCCTTCTTTTTAATAAAATATATCATTTTTTGTATTATCCTGCATTTTAAAATTAGGAGATGAATTTAATAAAATTTTTAACACTTATGATGCAAAAATGATGCAAAGATGTTTTATAATACTATTATTTTATTGTAAAGTCTTTTATTATGCAAACAAAGAATGCATATTTTGATACAGATTTTTAAATCCTTCATGTCAGAGCAGTTAGATTGAAAAATGAGTGCATCAACATGATTTTTCAGTCCATAAACATAAAAGGATGTTCTCTTGTACGATTATAAAGAGCGCTTATTGAAATAGAACAGAGGTGTATATGAAGCGAAAGTTTAGAATATTGATTTTGGTAGTTATTATTTTCTTATTTGTAACTACAGGAGTTCTTATATTAAATAAAAAAATTAAAATTAACCCGATTCTTGCTGCACTTTATGAAATCCGTGGTGTGGATGTGTCTCACTATCAGGGGGTAATTGACTGGGAAGTGTTAGCACAGCAGAATTTGGATTTTGCAATGATAAAAGCAACAGAAGGAAGCGCTCACCAGGATGAGTGTTTTTCTGAAAACTGGCAGGCAGCAGAGAAAACCAATTTGTATCTGGGTGCCTACCATTTTTTCAGTTTTGACAGTGAAGGAGAGAAACAGGCCGCTTTTTACATTAATACAGTAGGAAATTTGGATGGGAAATTAGCTCCTGTAATAGATGTGGAATATTATGGAGATAAAAGAAGCAATCCACCAGAAAAAACAGATGTAGTTGAAAATCTTAGGGCAATGCTTGATACATTGGAACAGCATTATCAGGTAAAACCGATTATTTATACTACATATACGGTGTATAATGATTATATTAAAGGAGAATTTGAAGGATATCCGCTGTGGGTAAGAAGCATTTACTGCCCGCCTACTTTTTTATTTGGAAGTAAGTGGAGTTTTTGGCAATATATGGATACCGCTGTTTTGGAAGGATACCAGGGCGACGAAAAATTTATTGATGTAAATGTATTTCGAGGAACTAAACAGGAATTAGAACAACATATGGTTATGAAACAGGAATAGAATTTGATATTAGGAAATTATGACGTATGAAAAAATCAAGTGTAGTGGCATTGACACTTGATTTTTTTATGTATACTGTTGAAATTTTCTGTCGAATGTAATATTATTGAGTATGTGTATGTTTATATAAGATAAAAAATAATTGATTTTTTCGGGTCAAGGAAAAGGAGAACAGTAGCATGGAATTAAATATCGTGTGTATTCCCGGTGATGGAATTGGACCAGAGATTGTAGCAGAAGCAAAAAAAGTTTTGGAAAAGGTTGCTCAAAAATATAATCATAACATTTCCTATCAAGATATTTTGATGGGTGGCGCATCAATTGATGCATGTGGAGAACCGCTCACAGAAGATGCGATTGCCACCGCAAAAGCAGCAGATGCAGTACTTATGGGTTCGATAGGAGGAAATACATCTACGTCGCCATGGTATAAACTACCGCCTCATTTAAGACCGGAGGCTGGACTTTTGAAGCTTAGAAAGTCTTTGAATCTTTTTGCCAACTTAAGACCAGCGTATTTATATAAAGAATTAAAAGAAGCATGTCCATTAAGAGAAGATATCATTGGTAGCGGTTTTGATATGATGATTATGCGGGAACTGACAGGTGGGCTTTACTTTGGAGAACGCAGCACAAAAGAAGTTGATGGGGTCACAACGGCAATTGATACACTGACCTATACAGAAACAGAAATCAGACGTATTGCCATCAAAGGTTTTGATATTGCGATGAAACGCAGAAAAAAAGTTACGAGTGTTGATAAAGCGAATGTTCTTGATTCTTCCAGGCTTTGGAGAAAGGTGGTCGAGGAAGTTGCCAAGGATTATCCAGAAGTGACATTGGAGCATATGCTTGTGGATAATTGTGCAATGCAGCTTGTAAAAGACCCAAAACAATTTGATGTGATTTTGACAGAAAATATGTTTGGAGACATTCTTTCGGATGAGGCAAGTATGGTTACAGGCTCTATCGGAATGCTTTCTTCAGCAAGTTTAAATGATACAAAATTTGGTCTTTATGAGCCAAGCGGTGGATCTGCTCCTGATATTGCAGGAAAAGGAATTGCCAACCCAATTGCAACTATTTTGAGCGCCGCAATGATGCTTCGTTATTCCTTTGACCTTGATAAGGAAGCTGATGTAATAGAGACGGCTGTCAAAAAGGTTCTTGAGGAAGGATACCGAACAATTGATATAATGCCCCAGGAGGAGAGCAAACATGCCGATGTAATTCAGGTTGGAACCTCCAAGATGGGTGATTTGATAGCAGACAGGATACTTTAATAGAAAGGGGTTTTGGAATGAGAAGTGATAATGTAAAAAAGGGGATGCAGCAGGCTCCTCATAGAAGTTTGTTCAATGCATTGGGCTTTACAGAAGAGGAAATGCAGAAGCCAATGATAGGAATTGTCAGTTCCTATAATGAAATTGTACCAGGACATATGAATCTTGATAAGATTGTAGACGCTGTGAAATTAGGCGTTGCCGAGGCTGGCGGGGTTCCGGTTGTGTTTCCGGCGATAGCAGTTTGTGATGGTATTGCAATGGGACACATTGGCATGAAATATTCGCTTGTTACAAGAGATTTGATTGCTGATTCTACAGAATGTATGGCGATGGCGCATCAGTTTGATGCACTTGTTATGGTGCCAAATTGTGATAAAAATGTGCCAGGCTTATTGATGGCGGCTGCACGAATCAATGTGCCCACAGTATTTGTTTCAGGAGGACCTATGCTTGCAGGTCATGTAAAGGGACAGAAACGCAGCCTTTCCTCTATGTTTGAGGCAGTGGGTTCTTATGCTGCTGGAACGATGACAGAGGAAGATGTATGCGAATTTGAGAACAAAGCATGTCCAACTTGCGGTTCCTGCTCTGGGATGTACACGGCAAATTCTATGAATTGCTTGACAGAAGCACTTGGAATGGGACTGCAGGGCAATGGTACGATTCCGGCTGTATATTCAGAGCGCATTAAGCTGGCAAAACATGCAGGTATGGCAGTTATGGAAATGCTGCGCAAGGACATTCGCCCACGCGATATTATGACAAAGGAAGCGATTATCAATGCACTTACAGTAGATATGGCGCTTGGATGTTCGACCAATTCGATGCTTCATCTGCCTGCAATTGCGCATGAGATTGGATTTGATTTTGATATCGCATATGCAAATGAAATCAGCGCAAAGACGCCAAATCTCTGTCATTTAGCTCCCGCAGGCCCTACATATATGGAAGACTTAAATGAAGCAGGTGGTGTTTATGCCGTTATGAATCAGTTAGCGGAGCTTGGACTTTTAAATGAAAACTGCATGACCGTAACTGGAAAAACAATCGGTGAGAATATAAAAGGTGTTCAAAACAAAAATACAGAGGTTATCAGACCTCTTGATAATCCATATAGTGCGACAGGCGGACTTGCTGTATTAAAGGGCAATCTTGCGCCTGATGGAAGTGTTGTAAAACGTTCTGCTGTAGCGCCTGAAATGCTTGTTCATGAAGGTCCTGCGCGTGTATTTGAGTGTGAGGAAGATGCAATTGAGGCAATCAAGGGTGGAAAAATTGTTGCAGGTGATGTTGTGGTGATCCGGTATGAGGGACCCAAAGGCGGCCCAGGTATGAGAGAAATGCTCAATCCTACATCAGCTATTGCAGGAATGGGACTTGGTTCTACAGTAGCATTGATTACAGATGGCCGTTTCTCTGGTGCGTCCCGCGGGGCTTCGATTGGGCATGTATCTCCAGAAGCTGCTGTATGTGGTCCGATTGCATTGGTAGAAGAGGGGGATATTATTTCCATTAATATTCCTGAGTATGCTTTGAATGTCAAGGTATCTGATGAAGAGCTTGAAAACCGTCGCAAGAACTGGCAGCCAAGAGAGCCAAAGATCACAACAGGTTATCTTGCTAGATATCGTGAGCTTGTTACAAGTGGTAACAGAGGCGCAATCCTTGAAATAAAAAAATAATTCACAATTTTTGAAACATCAATAGAAAAGAGTTGAAATGGAACATTTTCAGCCAGCGAGTTTGCGCCAAATAGCTCAAACTTGCAGACTTTGAAAGGAGTATGGTTATAAATATGCAGTTAACAGGTTCACAAATCGTTATTGAGTGTCTGAAAGAGCAGGGCGTAGATACTGTATTTGGCTATCCCGGCGGAACAATTTTAAATATTTATGATGAATTGTATAAACACAGTGATGAAATAACACATATTCTGACTTCTCATGAACAGGGTGCTTCTCATGCCGCAGACGGCTATGCACGCGCGACAGGAAAAGTTGGGGTATGTCTTGCAACAAGCGGTCCTGGCGCTACGAATCTAGTAACAGGAATAGCCACCGCATATATGGATTCTGTTCCATTGGTAGCAATTACAGCCAATGTAAATTTACCACTGCTTGGAAAAGATACCTTTCAGGAGGTTGATATAGCAGGGGTAACAATGCCTATAACGAAGCATGGATATATTGTAAAAGACGTAACGAAGCTTGCAGAGACAATTAGAAGGGCTTTTAAAATTGCAAAATCAGGCAGACCAGGGCCTGTTCTGGTTGATATTACCAAAGATGTAACTGCAAACAAATGTGAGTTTGTTCCGATCAAACCAGAACCGCCAGTCATCAAAAATTCTTATACGGCAGAAGATATTGATATTGCACTTGAATTGATTCAAAATGCAAAGAAACCATATATTTATCTTGGTGGTGGTGCAATCATTTCAGGCGCTTCCAGAGAGGTTCGGGAATTTGCAGAAAAAATACAGTCTCCAGTTTGTGATACATTGATGGGGAAAGGCGCTTTTGATGGAAAAAGCGAACTTTATACAGGAATGATTGGTATGCATGGCACCAAAACATCCAACTATGGTGTTAGTCAGTGTGATTTACTGATTGCATTGGGTGCACGGTTCTCTGACAGAGTTGTTGGCAATGCCAAAAAGTTTGCTGAACATGCAAAAATATTACATATTGATATTGATGCTGCTGAAATTAACAAAAATATCAGAACAGATGCTTCTATCATTGGTGATTTAAAAACTGTTTTGAAAGAGTTAAACAGCAAGCTTGAACCGCAAAATCATGATGAATGGATAGCACAAATCAAAGATTTTAAAGAAAAATATCCGCTTAAATATGAGACAGATAAGCTTACTTGTCCTTATATCATTGAGGAACTTGACAGAGTTACAGAAGGCAAGGCGATTGTTTCTACAGATGTAGGACAACATCAGATGTGGGCTGCTCAGTTCTATAAATATACAGAGCCGCGAACATTCTTGTCATCGGGCGGACTTGGCACAATGGGTTATGGTCTTGGAGCATGTATTGGCGCAAAAGTTGGTATGCCAGATAAAATTTGTGTAAATATTGCAGGTGACGGATGTTTCCGGATGAATATGAATGAGCTGGCGACAGCAAGCCGCTACAATATTCCGATTATACAGATTATCATTAATAATCATGTACTTGGTATGGTTCGGCAGTGGCAGACATTGTTCTACGAGAAGCGGTATTCGCAGACGATATTAACAGATAAAGTTGATTTTATAAAGGTTTCCGAGGGGCTTGGCTGTGAGGCAATACGCGTTACCAAACGGGAAGAAGTAGCTCCTGCGATTGAAAAAGCAATTGCGCTGAAAAAACCAGTAGTCATTGAATGTATGATTGAGGAAGATGACAAGGTATTTCCTATGGTACCGGCAGGAGCTGCTATCAGTGATGCATTTGATGCAGAGGATTTAAACAAACAATAGTCAAAAGCACATGAGATAAGTTTGTATGAAAAGATTTTTGATTCGTTTTATCAGTACAATTGGTGTGATGATGGCGCTTGGTATAGGCGCTGCCATTGCACTGACTCAATATTATCATAGTCATAATGTATTTCCATTGGGTGTAATGATTAACGATTTATATTGTACTGGTATGACAGTTGAGGAAGCAGCGAAAGTTTTTGACGCTTCCTATGATTTGCATAAAGATAAGTTTATAGTCCGCACACTGGATGGTGATTTGCATGAGCTGCCGTTTGATGAATTTGGGATTACCGTGTCCTATGAACCGGCTGTTGCAGAATATATGCAAAGATATAATCACAGCCCATTTCAATGGATAGAGGACTTGCTGGGAATTTCCAAGCCGGTTGCCTTTTTGTATCCGCCATATGATTCCACAACCGTTTTTCCCACGTATTATTGGGATAGATCCCTGATAGAAGCAAAGCTGTCTGAAGCAGACTGGCTCAATGAAAATTTGTATGATAACAAAAAAACTGTATCCATTGAAAAAAGCGCAGCAGCAGGATATATCTTAGTTGATGAGACAAAAGACTTGCTTGTGCGGGAGGCAGCAATAGAATTGATCTGCAACCAGATTGTATCGCAGCTATCAGGGCCAAAACATAATTTGACGGAAACGAATTTCATAGACTTATCAACAGGAAAGTTTAAGGAAATTTGTTATCAGAATATTCCATATACAAATCAGATGAAGGATACGCTCTCTAAATGGGAAGGTGTCAGCGAATTTCAAAATTTTCATATGACATATCAGTTTGGCGACCGTGAAGAGAAGATAGATGCCAATATTGTTGCTGATTGGATGGCGCTTGACGAGAATGGAAATATTGTATTTGATGAAAATAACGTTCCTGTGCTCGATGAAACAATCATAAAAGAATATGTGGCATATTTATCGGCAACTTACAATACAGTTGGTATAGAGCGTGAATTTCAGGCTACCAGTGGTGATATTGTCAAAGTACCTGGCGGAAGTTATGGGAATGAGATTGATGAGAAAGCAGAATATGAATTTCTGCTGAATGCATTTCTCAATAAGCAAAGCGGAACACGAGTTCCTGAATATACTTCTGAAGCATGGGAAAAGGGTTCCAATGATATCGGTGATACTTATATAGAAGTGGATATGGGCGATCAGCATATGTATTATTATGCAGATGGCGAGATCGTGATTGATACGCCGGTAGTAACGGGAAATACATCTCGGAGGTGGGATACACCTGCCAAAGTATGCTATGTATATTTCAAACAAAGGAACAGAGTGCTTCGGGGTGCAAACTATGCAACGCCTGTAAAATATTGGATGGCAGTTGATGGCCATATAGGTATTCATGATGCCACATGGCGCAGTGATTTCGGGGGAGAAATCTACAAGACAAATGGTTCCCATGGATGTATCAATACCCCTTTTGAAATCATGACAGAACTATATGATATGGTGGAACTTGGTACGCCAGTTATCATGTTTTATTAACTAATGTTTATAAACCACAAAAATTGAAGTGGCTTTAAAAATAAAAGAAAAATTAGGAGGAGTTAAAGTGGCTAGAGTATACAACTTTTCAGCAGGTCCCGCAGTTTTACCTGAAGAAGTCCTTAAAGAAGCTGCAGATGAAATGTTAGATTATAGAGGAACTGGTATGTCGGTAATGGAAATGAGTCATCGCTCAAAGGCTTATGATACCATTATCAAAGAGGCAGAAGCAGATTTGAGAGAACTTATGAATATTCCTGATAATTACAAGGTTCTTTTTCTGCAGGGCGGTGCAAGCCAGCAATTTGCCATGATTCCTATGAATCTTATGAAAAATGGAGTAGCTGACTATATTGTTACAGGTCAGTGGGCAAAGAAAGCATATCAAGAAGCATGTCTTTTTGGCAAGGCAAATAAAATTGCGTCTAGTGAAGATCAAACGTTTTCTTATATACCAGATTGTTCAGACTTGCCAATTTCTGAAGATGCAGACTACGTTTATATCTGCGAAAACAACACGATTTATGGTACAAAATACAAAACATTGCCAAATACAAAAGGCAAAACGCTTGTAGCAGATGTATCTTCCTGCTTTCTTTCAGAGCCTGTAGATGTTACAAAATATGGTGTTATATATGGTGGTGTTCAGAAGAATATTGGTCCCGCAGGTGTGGTAATTGTGATTATCAGAGAAGACTTGATCACAGATGATGTTCTGCCCGGAACACCAACAATGCTTAAATATAAGACCCATGCAGACAATGATTCTCTGTATAATACACCGCCTGCATATGGAATCTATATTTGTGGTAAGGTATTTAAGTGGCTCAAGTCAAAAGGCGGACTTGAGAAAATGAAAGAATATAATGAGAAAAAAGCAAAGATTCTTTATGATTTCTTGGACGAAAGCAAGCTCTTTAAAGGAACTGTCAGAAAAGAAGACCGTTCTTTGATGAATGTACCATTTGTGACAGGCAGCGAAGAATTAGATGCCAAGTTTGTGAAAGAAGCAAAAGAAGCAGGTTTTGAAAATTTGAAGGGACATAGAAGTGTTGGCGGAATGCGTGCAAGCATTTATAATGCAATGCCAATAGAAGGCGTAGAAAAACTTGTAGAATTTATGAAAAAATTTGAGGAGGAAAACGCATAATGTATCAATATAATTGTCTCAATCCTATTTCCGAAATAGGATTATCAAAGTTTACTGACAGCTATCAGAAAACAGAAGATCTTTCACAGGCAGATGGAGTACTTGTAAGAAGCGCTTCTATGCATGAAATGGAATTGCCGGATAATCTTCTTGCAGTTGCAAGAGCGGGAGCGGGTGTGAACAATATTCCGCTGGATAAATGTGCAGAACAAGGTATTGTAGTATTTAATACGCCTGGCGCTAATGCCAATGGCGTGAAAGAGCTTGTGATTGCAGGTATGCTGTTGGCGTCCAGAGATGTCGTGGGCGGCATTGACTGGGTAAAAGCAAATGCAGGTTCCGAAACTATTGGAAAGGATGCTGAAAAGGAAAAGAAGCACTTTGCTGGTACTGAGATATTAGGCAAAAAATTGGGCGTGATTGGTCTAGGAGCAATTGGTATCAGAGTTGCCAATACCGCTGTAGCGCTTGGAATGGAAGTTTATGGATATGATCCTTATCTTTCTGTAGATGCAGCATTAAAACTTTCACGCGAGATAAAACATGTTATCAATGTAGAAGATATTTATACAGACTGCGATTTTGTGACAATTCATGTGCCACTAATGGACGTGACAAAAGGAATGATCAATGCATCTGCCATCGAAAAAATGAAAGAGGGCGTTGTCGTTTTAAATTTTGCAAGAGACCAGCTTGTTAATGACAGCGATATGCTTGCTGCACTTGAATCTGGAAAGGTAAAAAAGTATGTGTCTGACTTCCCAACTGCAAAAATAGCAGGACATAAGGGATGTATTGTCATTCCACATCTTGGAGCTTCTACAGAAGAATCTGAGGACAATTGTGCAGTGATGGCAGTAGAAGAGCTAAAAGATTATCTTGAAAATGGAAATATCAAAAACAGTGTTAATTATCCAGCATGTGATATGGGAATATGCGGTAATGTTGGAAGAGTGGCTATTTTACACAAAAATATTGCCAATATGATTACACAGTTTAGTGGTGCTTTTGGCGAAGCTGGAATCAATATCAGCGATATGACAAACAAATCAAGAGGTGAATATGCATATACGCTTTTTGATATCGAAAAACCTGCAGATGAAAAGATTATTGCGCGCCTAAACAGCATCAATGGTGTGTTTAGAGTGAGAGTGGTAAAATAAAAATGCGGAACTCCAAAAAGCTACATTTTTGAATCGGTATAGTCGCAATTTCTTACAAAGTGAACAAGAAATCGAGCACAAACGTGCTCGATTTCTTTAATAGGCATCATGTACATCGCCATATTTTGTCATATTTCCAATTGTATTCTGGAATTTTGTTTCTCTGTCAACAGTTACTTGACTTGCAAGATCCATATACTTGATAAAGACGTCCTCCAAAGTAGTTCCTTTCTCTGCGGCGATTTGTTCCATAATAGGCTTGAGCTTCTCTAGTTGGAAAGATACGCGCGTCTTTTGCGGGTCAAAATCTTTCAATACTTTATCAGCATATTCGTTGATGCGGTCAAGCAGTTCCTTATCATCAGGTGCCATTTTTTCATCCCTTCGTAACAATTTAATACCCATGTGTTATAGGTAAAAATGATTACGTCCTTTCACAAAATTTAAAGAAGAAACCAGAAAAAATTGTTCTTCTCTAAATAATCACTATATCACGATACATTTCTATTGTCAAAATGGAAGTTTTAGATGAATTGAGATTTTGTAACAGTTCAGCCATCAAAATTGAACCAATAAAAAATAATAGAAAAAGTG